>OGML01000123.1_pt1 | contig 79713 bp, 59 predicted proteins | sample 1572951 | NCBI WGS metagenome assembly OGML01 (sample SAMEA2581883, study PRJEB24529) | metagenome | biome: Human gut stool | place: China | collected 2011 | reverse complement strand
CCCTGCGGTACGACAACCGCACCGAGGCCTCCGCCCGCTACGAAAAGGCCATCGACCCGGAGCGCTGCGATCAGGCTCTGGATCTGTCCATGCAGCTGTTCTCCGACCTGTACCCGGAGATGAAGGTCACCGGTCTGGTGGACGAATATCCCCGGCACCTGAAGCCGGCGGAGATCGACGTGGCCCTCAGCTGGCTGGAGCGCCGGCTGGGCAAGCACCTGTCCCCGGGTGAGATCAAGCACAAAATGGAGCTGCTGGGCTACGGCATCACCTTCAACGGCGACAATATGCATGTGGTGGTCCCCACCTGGCGTTCCACCGGCGATGTATCCATTCAGGCGGATATCATGGAGGAGGTCGCCCGGATGTACGGCTACGAGAACTTCGAGGCCGAGCCCATCACCACCACCTTCGACGGCGCCATCAACCAGCTGGATAAAGATCTGGAGCGCCGCATCAAGGAGTATCTGGCCATCCGCTGCGGCATGCAGGAGATCTTCACCTATCCGTGGATGGACGAGCAGTTCGTCAACGCCGTGCTGCAAAGCACCGACGGTATTCTCTCCCTGTCCACGCCGCCGTCTCCCGCCGAGCGGTTCGTGCGCTCCTCCCTGCTGCCCAACCTGTGCAAGGCCGTGGTGAAGAACGAGCGCTACTTCGACGAGTTCTCCATTTTCGAGACGGCGCAGGTGTTCCGCGACGAGAACTACACCTCCCCCTACGATCCCCGCGAGAAGCTACCCTCCCAGCGCAAGAACGTGGCGGGCGCCTTCGCCACCACCGGCAAGGATATCACCGCCCTGTTCCGCAAGGCCAAGGGCGTGGTGGAGATGATGGCGCGGTACGTCCACATGGAGGCGCTGACCTTCAAGCAGGCCGAAAAGCCCGTCTGGGCGGACAACGTGGTGTGGCTGAACATCTACCGCGGCGAGGAAAAGGTGGGCGATCTGGCTCTGCTGGCCAAGAAGGTCTCCATGGCCTGCGGCATCAAGAACATGAACGTAATGCTGTTCCAGCTGGATCAGGACTCTCTGGTCCCCCTGAAGTCCCGTACCAACAACTTCACCCACCTGGCCGAGTATCCCATGACCGACTACGACATCTCCCTGCTGGTGGATGGTTCCGTCCAGTGGAAGGACGTGGCCCAGACCGTCCGCGGCATCAAGAGTGAGCTGCTCCACGGCGCGGCCTTCGTGGATGAGTACCGCGGCAAGCAGGTCCCGGCAGGCAAGAAGTCCCTGACGCTGCGCCTGGCCATCGGCTCCAAGGATAAGACCCTGACCTCCGCCGAGATCGAGGAGGTCGCCTCCGGCGTGCTCAATAAGATCGCCAAGCGCTTCGGTGCGGAGCTGCGCCGCTGATCCCGCGCAGATTTCCCCCTGTACCGCGCACTTTTTCCCCTTTACAGTTCCGGGAAAAGAGCGTATACTAAAAGCGATATTGAGAAAATGAGAAAGGCGGTGCCCACATGGACGAATTTACCCGTAAGTTCAACGCGGCAGAGGATAAGGAGCAGCAGGTACACCACATCCTCACCTCCGTCTACGAATCACTCAAGGAGAAGGGCTATGATCCCATCAATCAGATCGTGGGCTACATTCTCTCCGAGGATCCTACCTACATCACCAACCACAACTCCGCCCGGTCCCTGATCTGCAAGATCGACCGGGACGAGCTGCTGCAGGTCCTGGTGAAGAGCTATCTGGAGCTGTAAGCGTACCGCTGTAAGGGGCTGCCGTGCAGAAGCGCGGCAGCCCCTTTTTCCTTTGCGGCACAAAGTCCCATATTTTTCCTGCCGCGCCTGCGTTGACAGCCCCGTCCAAATGTGTTACAATTTGGTTACAAAAATTTTCGGAGGTATCATCATGGCTGAAAACAAAAAGCCCGAAGGGCTTGTCTATAAGAACCACCCCCTGCGCCGCGTAGACAATTTCATCTACTACGGCAGCATGGCAGACAAGTACATCGTCCTCCTGCAGATCCTCGACACCGTCAAGGAGCAGGACATGGACGTGGCCAAGCGTGTATCCGTCCAGCTTCAGCTGACCGACCCGGACCTCAAGTCCCGGGACCGCGTGGTCAAGAAATCCGAGAAGGACAGCCTCTATGCCGCCATGGATGTGGGCTGCATCTGGCTGGAGCGTGCCCTCGCCGGCAAGCTGTAAGCCATGAAGCGTATTTTTTCCGCACTGGCAGTGGCTCTGGCCACGCTGTTGGTCATCGGCGGTGACGCGGTGGTCAACTTCGGCGGTGCCGCCGCCAGCATGACCGACGCCGCCCCCGCCGTGCCCCTGACCGTTGCCTCCGTCTCCGCCCTGCCCACCGACACCACTGAGCCCTCTCCCGAGACAGCACTGTTCTCCGGCCTGCTGGGCGCAGCGGCGCTGACGGCCCATCCCGGCGGCGAGACCGCCGAGGATGCCCTGCTCAACAACGAGGACGCCGCCAAGGCTGCTGCCGCACAGGCCGCCGAGGAAGAACCGCCCCAGGAGACGCCCGAGGCCGACGAGGCCCCCGTCTCCACCGCCGTTCAGGCACTGGGCGTGATCTCCGGCACCGGCGTCCGTATGCGCAGCGGCGCAGGCACCGGCTATGACATCCTCAAGACCCTGGACAAGGGCGCCGTTATCGAGCTCACCGCCCAGGAGGGTGACTGGTACCGTATCTCCTTCGACGGCAAGCGCGGCTATGTGGCTGCCCAGTATGTCACCCGCTACGACACCGCCTCCGGCCTTAACGGCGCCGGACGTGTCACCGCGGACGTGCTGAACATCCGTACCGCCGCCAAAAGCGGCAGCACCTCTCTGGGCACCGTATCTCAGGGCACGGTCATTGCCGTCACCGGCATTGAGTCCGGCGGCTGGTTCGCCGTTACCTACAACGGCATCAGCGGCTATGTGGCCTCGCAGTACGTGCTGATCTGCCCCACCTCCGCCCTGACCGGCACGGCGGACAAGCCCGCCGAGAATACAACGACCGAAGGGTCTCCCGCCGAAGCACCTGCCGAGACCCCGGCAACGCCGGCCGCCTCCGCCTCCGGCAGCAGCATCGTCTCCATCGCCCAGCAGTATCTGGGCGTGCCCTATGTCTACGGCGGTTCCTCTGCCAGCGGCTTCGACTGCTCCGGCTTCACCATGTATGTCTTCGCCCAGGTGGGCATCAAGCTGCCCCACGGCGCCACCAGCCAGCTCAGCTACGGCACCGAGGTCTCCCGCAGCGATCTGCAGCCCGGCGATCTGGTATTCTTCCAGGACTACGGCTATACCGCCTCCCATGTGGGCATCTATATCGGCGGCGACCAGTTCATCCACGCCTCGTCCTCCTACTACAACGGGCACTGCGTGGTGATCACCTCCCTGTCCGAGACGTACTACAACAACCACTACCTCACCGCGCGGCGGCACTGATGCAGACAAAACACCCACGGCTTCAGCCGTGGGTGTTCTTTTTTACAGCGCCGCCCGTTCCGAAAGCGGGCTGCATATAGTGTTCTGCAATGGACCTGTACACCGCGCCGAAGCCGCATCGCGTCACTCCGCGCTGCCGTCCGCGCTTTCGCCCTCTGCCGCCTTCTGCGCCGCGGCGATATTCACATACAGCTCCTCCGGCTTATGGGGGTGCAGCCTGATGTTGTAAAACAGCATAAACGCCGACACCAGCACCATCACCAGGCTCAGCGCTTGGCTGACGCGGATGGGCTCGCCGCCGATGGTCCAGTTGAACAGGTACAGGCTGTCGGTCCGCAGCCCCTCGACCCAGAACCGTCCGATACCGTACCACAGGAAGTAGAACCAGGTGTTCTCGCCGTCGAAGCGGCGTCCCTTCGCCACGACAAAAACGATCAGCAGCAGCCCCACTACGTTCCACAGGCTCTCGTACAGGAACGTAGGATGCACCTCCACCAGCGTCCCCGCGGTGGTGGTCAGCTGCATCCGCCACGGCAGCGTCGTCTCCGCGCCGAAGGCCTCCCGGTTCATGAAGTTGCCCCAGCGCCCGATGGCCTGCCCGATCAGCAGCCCCATCACGATCAGGTCGGTCAGCGCCCCCAGCTTGAAGCCCCGCTTTTTGCTGAGCACGAAGCACACCAGCACCGCCGCGATCACGCCGCCGTAGATAGCCAGCCCGCCGTCCCATATAGCCACGGACTCCGCCCAGTCAAAGGAACCATCCGCTTTTTTGAACCGGTCCAGATAAAACAGCACATAGTACAGCCGCGCCCCCACGATAGCCAGGGGAATGCCCCACAGCACGCCGTCCATCAAGTTATCCTCGGTGATTCCGTACTTCTCCTTCTGCTTCATGCAGAACCACAGCGCCAGCAGCACGCCCAGCGCGATGATGATTCCGTACCAATAAATGGCCTTTCCTCCGATATGGAAGGCTACGGACGAGCCGGTAAAGGCCCAGTCCCCGAAAAGCCCCGGAAACCGGATGGGGCTGTCCGCCATGATCCTCACGTTCATATTATCCCTCCTTGGGCGCGATCACCGACAGCGCCATGTGCGTCCGCGTGAAGTTCTCCCGCAGGAACGCGCGCACATCCTCCGCGGTGATGTCATCGTATATCTCCGGGAAGCGGTACGGGTCATACCCCTGGAACCGCCCCTCCGCCATGGACACGGCGATGGACTCAAAGGCGTTCAGCTCCCGCAGCGCCGCGCCGAAGTTAGCGTTGACGATCCGCTTGTAATAGTCGCCGTCCACGCCTTCTGTCACCAGCCGCTGCGCCTCGTCCAGAATGGCCTCCGCCACGGCCTTCGGGTCCTTGCTGTCGCCGCCGGCATAGGCATAGGCCGCGCCGGGCAGCAGGTCGAACGCCGCGCCGAAGGAGCCGTTGATCAGTCCCTGGCTGTACAGCCGCGCATACAGCGGGCTGGACTCGCCCATGAGCACATCACAAGCCAGCTCGCCGATGGCGGCAAACCGGTGCTGCGCCTCCCCTCCGTGCTGGGGCGGACACTTGAAGCCTACCAGGAACGTGGGCATGGCCACCTCCATCTGTGCCTCGGCATAGCCGCAGGCAGCGTCGGTACTCTCCTCCGCGCCATAGTCGCGCCGGATGATCGCCCCACTCTCCGCCGGCAGCACCCGCTTTGCCGTGGCCAGCACCGTCTCGGGGTCCACATCGCCTACCACCACCAGGCACATATTTGCCGGAGTGTAGAACGCCTTGTGGCAGTCATACAGCGTCTGCGCCGTGATATGGCTGATGCTCTCCACGCTGCCGGCCACCGGCGTCCGCGCGGGACTGCTGCGGTACAGCGCCTGCATCATCTGCTTGTACACCTGCCACTCGGGGTTGTCCTCGATCATGCCGATCTCCTGGCCGATGATGCCCTGTTCCTTCTCCACGCTCTCATCGGTGAAATAGGGCACAGACACGAAGGACAGCAGTATCTCCAGATTTTCGTAAAACTTCTCCGTAGAGTCAAAATAGTAGCACGTAATGGCGTTGGAGGTGAAAGCGTTGGGCTCCGCGCCGTTTTTCGCCAGCTCCTGCAGGGCGTTGCCGTCCTTCGTGTCGAACATCTTGTGCTCCAGATAGTGGGCGATGCCCGCCGGAGTGTCCAGCCACTGTCCGTTCAGTTCAAAGCGCATATCCATGCCGCCGTAACGGGTGGCAAACAGCGCGTACTTTCGGGAAAAGCCCTGCTTCGGCACGATGCACACCGGCAGTCCGTTGTCCAGCGTCTCCCATATCACTTCCTCGCCGATGCGGGGATACAGCTTCTTGTCCATGTTACGCCTCCTCCTTTCCCCGCAGGAAGTACACCGTATCCGGCTTCACCGTCTGTGCCGCCGCCACGATGCGCTCCTTTGTCACCTGCTCCAGCGCCGCGGCCAGCTCCTCCGGTGTCTCCTCGACCCCAGCCGCGATCTGGCCCAGATAGAAATTCTCCAGCGCACCCTGAGAGTCCGACAGTGACAGCAGCGACGCGCGGATGGCCTGCAGAGCACCCTCCTGCTCCCAGTCCTCCCAATCGCCCTGCTGCACCGCCTGCAGCTGGCGGCCGATCTCCGCCTCCGCCCGTTTAAAGTCCGCGGTCTCCACGCCGCTGGACACGGTCAGAATGTTCTTGCTGCGGGCATAGCTGCTGGAGGCGTAGTAGCACAGGCTCAGCCTCTCCCGCACGTTCAAAAACAGCTTGGAGTTGCTGGTGCCGCCGAAAATCAGATTTGCCAGCACCATGGCCGGATAGTCGTCGCTGCTGCAGCGGTAGCCCATGGCCAGCTTGCCCTGGGTCACGTCCATCGTCTCCACGATCCGCCGGGGCGTATCCGGTGCCTGTATGCGCTGCACCTCCGGCAGCGCCGTCTGGGCGCCGCGGGGCAGCGCCGCCAGCGCCGTGAGCACTGCGTCCTCCACACGCTGCGCCTCCGCGCTGCCGCAGTAGATGACCTCCACCCGGCTGGACGCCATCAGCGCCTGCCCATGGACATACAGCGACTGGTTGGTGATACGCCCGGCCGTCTCCTCGTCTCCCAGGCGCAGCACGCTGTACGGCTCGCCGGCGCACATCTCCTGCATGAGCCGGATATCCGCCCAGTCACGCTTGTCGTTCTTCAGGCCCCGAATGGCGTCGATCAGGTTGGCCTTTTCGCTCTCCACATAGCTGCTCAGAAAACGTCCCCCGTGGGTCACAGGGTCCAGCAGCAGCTCGCCAAGCATCGCCGACACAGGCTCCAGCAGCTTCTCGCCGTGGGGCGTGAAGGCGTCGTCGATAAAGCCGGCAGCAAAACCCACACACTGGCGCTCGCCCTTTTTGCGGACGGTATAGTCGATATTGGCGCCGTACAGCGTATCCAGCGCGGCGGACAGGCTCTCCATATCCGGGCAGCGGACGGTGCCCCGCCGCAGCACGGCGGGCAGCAGCGCGTTGGCCGCCGCTGTCTCCCTCTGCAAAGGCGCGATCAGCTGCACGGTCATGCGGCTGGTTTTGAAACGTTGTGCGGGCAGATACGTCAGAAACACATCCTGCATGATCTCCCGTCGATTATCAAGCATAGTCAGTACCTCCGGTGCAAATACTCATTCAGCGTATAGTATACACCAAACTTTTCCAAAAGAAAAGAGGGCGTTTTTCAAAAGACGCAAGTATCCCCCGGCCAAGCCGGGGGATACTCACATATTCTTCCTGATGCTGCTCAGTGCTGTCTTTTCCAGTCGTGACACCTGCGCCTGTGAGATACCGATCTCGCTGCTGACCTCCATCTGCGTCTTTCCCTGGCAGAACCGCAGCGCCAGTATGCTCCGCTGCCGCGGGTCCAACCGGGCTATGGCGTCCTTCAGCGCGATGCGGTCCAGCCAGCTCTCGTCGGTATTCTTCTCGTCCCGCACCTGGTCCATGACGCACACCGTGTCCCCGCTGTCGGCATACAGCGGCTCGTACAAACTCACCGGATCGCTGAACGCGTCCATGGCGAACACCACGTCCTCCCGCGGAATGTCCAGATACCGCGCCAGCTGCTCCACCGTGGGCTCCCGCTGCGTCTCCACCAGCAGCGCCTCACGGGCCCGCAGGATCTTGTAGGCCGTGTCCCGCATACTGCGGCTGATCCGCAGGGCGCTGTTGTCCCGCAGATAGCGGCGTATCTCCCCCACGATCATGGGCACGCCGTAAGTCGAAAACCGCACCGGCTGCTCCACATCAAAGTTGTCGATGGCCTTCATCAAACCGATGCACCCCACCTGGAACAGGTCGTCGGCGCTCTCGCCCCGCCCCGCGAACCGCTGCAGCACCGACAGTACCAGCCGCAGATTGCCGCAGATCAGCTGCTCCCGCGCCGCTGTATCACCTGCGTGGGCGCGGCGCAGCAGCGCCGTCATCTCATCGTTTTTCAGCACAGGCAGCTTCGCTGTGTTGATGCCGCTGATCTCCACTCTGCCCCGCATGACGCCACCTGCCTCTTTCGTGATAGTGGCAGTATTTCCCGCCGGTGCGGCGGTTATTCTCCCCGGCGAAAATCCCTAAGATCCGACGGTATGGGACAGCCTCCGCCGCGCATATCCTGACGGCAGGAGGTGACACCGATGCTGTGCAAATTTTCGCTGCTGCGGCGCAAAGAGGTCATTAACCTGTGCGACGGCTGCCGCCTTGGCTGTGTGGGCGACGTGGAGGTCACGGTGCCGGAGGGCTCCGTCAAGGCGCTGATCGTCTTCGGTCCCTGCCGGTTCTTCGGGCTGTTCGGCCGGGGCGAGGATTACTACATCCCCTGGGAGTGCGTCCAGAAGTTCGGCGATGACATCATTCTGGTGGATAAACCCTTCCGCCGGGACCCGCCGCCACCACCCCGCCGTAAAAAGGGTTGGTTTTCCTGAACCATGCTTGTTAACAGCTTCTTATCACACGATCGGATTTGTTGCAGGTTCTTCTGAAATTTGTCATATGAGCGCATGATTTTCACACATCAACCCTCCATTTTTGCCGGTTTTATGTGTAAAAATGTCGAAAAAGGAATTGACTTTACGGTGAAAATGCGGTATAGTAATTTTCGCTACATACAGTAGGGTATTGTAGGGGTTGAAAACACTACCGCGAGGCGCAGACTGCGTCCCGCGTTTTTACCCCTACTTAATTTTTTTGCTTTTTACCGTTTGGAGGTGTATTCCGTGGCATATATGCGGCTGGGCGATCTTTTGGTCTCCTCCGGTATCATCACCGGCGAGCAGCTGGAGCAGGCCCTGGCCCTGCCCCGCGAGGACGGCCAGCGTCTGGGCGATGTTCTCATCCGGCAGGGGGTTATCTCCGAAGCGCAGCTCATTGACGCGCTGCGTGTGCAGTTGGGCGTGGACTTCGTAGACCTGACCGCCGTGTCCATTCCCGTGGAGCTGGCCAAATACGTCCCCCGGAACCTGGCCAAAAAGTTTCTCGTGGTCCCGGTAAAGCTGGTGCAGGATCGCCTGTACCTGGCCATGCACGACCCCCTGGACTTTGTGGCCCAGGACGAGGTCAAGACTGCCTCCCGCAAACGCATCATCCCCATGATCGCTACCCGCAAGGCGGTGGAGCAGGCCATCGAGCGCCTGTATGGCAGCGAGGGCACCGCCCGCGTCATCGAGGAGATGAAGCGCGAGGCCGGTGCCGGTGAGGACATCATCCCCGCCCAGATGGCCCGGGACACCGCCGATCCGGAGGCCTCCGCTCCCACCATCCGCTTTGTCAACTCCCTGATCGAGCGCGCCTTCACCGAGCGCGCCAGCGACATCCATCTGGAGCCCCAGGAGGGTGAAATGCTGGTGCGTATGCGTATTGACGGCCTGCTGCAGCGTGTGCTCACTGTGCCCGCCGACCTGCAGAACACCGTCATCTCCCGCCTGAAGATCATGGGCGGCATGAATATTGCCGAGCACAAGGTGCCCCAGGACGGCCACGCCATGTTCTCCGTCCGGGGCCACAGCCTTGATCTGCGTATCGCCTCCATGCCCACCGTCTACGGTGAGAAGATCGTCCTTCGCCTGCTGGACAAGTCCGCCCAGGTGCTGGACAAGTCCGTCCTCGGGCTGGAGGGCCGCGACCTGGACAACTACAACGCCCTGCTGAAAAACACCAGCGGCGTGGTGCTGCTGGTGGGCCCCACCGGCTCCGGCAAGTCCACCACCATGTCCAATATGCTCCGTGACCTGTCCAGCGACGCGCTGAACATCGTCACGCTGGAGGATCCGGTGGAGTACCACCTTCCCGGCGTAAACCAGTGTCAGATCAACGAAAAGACCGGCATGACCTTTGCCAGCGGCCTGCGCGCGATCCTGCGTCAGGACCCGGACATCATCGCCGTGGGCGAGATACGCGACGGTGAGACGGCCTCCATCGCCATGCGGGCAGCCATCACCGGTCACCTGGTCTTCTCTACCCTGCACACCAACGACGCCGTCTCCGCCGTCCACCGTCTGGAGGACATCGGCGTGGAGCCCTGGTTGGTGTCCAGCGCCCTGCGGGGCGTGGTCAGCCAGCGTCTGGTCCGCAAGCTCTGTCCCCACTGCAAAACGGCTTACCGTCCCTCTGCCGAGGAGCTGCTTCTTCTCGGCCTGCCCGAGGACAGCGACGTCACCTTCTACAAGGGCGCCGGCTGCCCCGAGTGCCGCCATTCCGGCTACATCGGCCGCCGCGCCGTGTTCGAGATACTGCTGCTCAACAGCCGCCTCCGCCGGCGCATCAGCCATGGTGCCGACGGCGACGAGCTGCTCTCCGCCGCCCGGCAGGACGGCTTCACCACCCTGCGGGAAAGCTGCCGCGAGCTGGTGCTTGCCGGCGTCACCTCCGCAGCGGAGGCCGCCCGCGTCATCAACACCGCCGCCGAGACCTGATTTCACAGAAAGGAGCGCCCCGCGCCCATGACCACATTCCGCTATAAAGGCCAGACCGCCGGCGGCGCGAAAGTCTCCGGTGTGCTCCGCGCCTACGATGAATTTGAGGCGGCGGACAAGCTCCGCGAGAGCGTTGCCATCATCACGAAGCTGGAGGCCGTTCCCGAGAAGAAGGAGAGCGTGCTCTCCCGCCCCGTGGCCTTCCGGGTCAAGGAGAAAGAGCTGGCGCTCCTGTGCTCCCAGTTCGCCATCATTCTGGCCTCCGGGCTGTCGGTGGAGCGCTGCGTGTCCATGGTAGCCGCCCAGACGAAGAACAAATATCTCCGCCGGATGCTGGATAAGGTGTCCGAGGAGGTGGGCGCGGGCTACTCCCTTGCCCAGAGCTTCGAGAACAACGCCCCCTACCTGCCCAAGACCTTTACCGAGACGCTCCGCGCCGGTGAGCAGTCCGGCACGCTGGAGAGCTGCTTCCAGCGTCTGCATGCCTACTACGACCGTTCCGCCAAGACCAGGGCCAAGATCGTCAGCACCCTGACGTACCCTGTGATGGTCATCATCGTGGCCATCGTCGTCTTTGTCATCATCATCGCCGTGGCGGTCCCCGCGTTCACGGACGCCTTCACGGACCTGGGCTCCGGCAGCCTTCCCGGCGTCACCAGAGCCCTGATGGCCGTCAGCGCCTTCTTCACCAAGTGGTGGTGGCTGGTGCTGGGCGTTCTGGCCCTGCTGGTCATCGCCTACCTGACCTTCCGCCGCACGGAGCGCGGCCGCGCCGCGCTGGCCGCCTGGAGCCTGACGCGCGCCCCGCTGCGCCGCATACACTCCATGAACGCCGCCGCCCAGTTCGCCCACAGCATGGCCACCCTGCTGGCGGCAGGTCTGCCGCTGCCCCGGGCACTGGAGGTCACCGCCAACGTCGTGAGCAACTACACCTTCTCGCTGGCGGTCCGCCAGGTCCGGCAGGACGTGGAGCGCGGCCGTCCCATGGCCGAGAGCATGGCCGGCATCGAGTGCTTCCCCGCCATGCTCACCGAGATGGTGGGCGTAGGCGAGCGCTCCGGCGCACTGGAGGAGACGCTGGACGTCATCGGCGGCTACTACGACAACGAGGTGTCCGTCACCACCGCCCGGCTGCTGGCCGTGCTGGAGCCGGCCATCACCATTGCCCTGGCCGTGCTGGTGGTCCTGCTGCTGCTGGCGGTGTACCTGCCCATGTTCACCCTGTACGGCGGCATATAACCAAGGTATCATTTCCGCGCGCAACGCCGCGGGACGATATAGAACTACAAACAGAAAAGGAGAAACTACCCATGCTGAAAAAACTCAACAACAAAAAAGGCTTCACCCTGATGGAGATGCTGATCGTTGTCGCCATCATCGCTGTTCTGGTGGCTATCGCCATTCCCGTATTCAACGGCGCTCTGACCAAGTCCAAGGAGGCCGCTGACGTCGCCAATGTCCGCGCTCTGTACGCCGAGTGGCAGGTCGGTATCCTGACTGAGAACAAGACCATTCCCGATGACAAGGATAAGTTCCTTGCCGGTCCTGACAACAACGGCACAACTGAATTCACTTTCAATTACGCTGATACAAAGCTCACGTACACTAATGGCAAAATTGAGTACGCAGCTACCAAGCTGACTGATGCAAACGGTTCCAAGACCTACACTTGGACTCTGGGTCAAGAAAACAGCTAAATGATCCCCCGCCCCGGCATAGCCGGGGCGGGGACACCCGCAACGACACAAAGGAGCCTGTTCCCATGCTGTACGCCGCCCCCGCCATCACCGTATACAGCTGCTTCATCGCCGCCCTGCTGGGCGCCTGCATGGGCAGCTTTCTCAACTGCGCCGCCTGGCGCATCGTCCATGGCGAGAGTGTCCTCCGGGGCCGTTCCCACTGCGACGCGTGCGGCCATGTGCTGGCGCCCCGCGACCTGGTGCCGGTGTTCAGCTATGTGTTCAGCCATGGCCGCTGCCGTTACTGCGGCGCGAAGCTCTCCCCCCGCCACGCGGTGGGTGAAGCGGTGGCCGCGCTGGTGTTCGTGTCGCTGCTGCTGCGCTATGATATCTCCCTCCGGACCCTCGAAGCCTGGGCCGTGGCCTGCCTGCTGCTGGCCTGCGCCTTCGCGGACCTGGAGGGGTACATCATCCCCGACCGCTTTATCGCGGTCGGCGTTGTGCTTTTTGTCGTCACTCTGTTTTTTGTCCCGGACCCGGGCAAACGGGCGCTGGACGGCCTCATCGGCGGCGTCGCCGTGGGCGGCGGCGTCCTGCTGCTGGCGCTGCTGATGGAGAAGCTGCTCCGCCGCGACGCCATGGGCGGCGGCGATATCAAGCTGCTGTTTCTCACAGGGCTGTTTCTGGGCTGGCAGAAAAACCTGCTGTGCCTGCTGCTGGCCTGCGTCGTCGGCCTCCTATGGGGCCTTGTCCGCGCCAAGCGCGGACAGCAGGGCCTTCCCTGGGGCCCCGGCATCGCGCTGGCCGCCTGGTGCACCGCCCTGTTCGGCCAGAACCTTATCGACTGGTACCTGTCATTGCTGTAACGCTTACCATCGATCGACAAGGGCGTGTTTGCCCTTGTCGATCGATGGTATCGGAAAGTGAGGATCCCCTTATGAAAAAAATCGTTGGCATTGATATCGGCGGCAGCAGCGTTAAGCTGGCCTACTTCGCCGGCAGTACGCTGAAAAAGGCCGCCATGGCCCCCCTGCCGGACAACATGGTGGCTGACGGCAGGATCTTGTCCATGGACGCCATGGCGGACTTCCTCCGCCAGACCGCCCGGGATAACGGCATTCCCCTGACCAACGCCGCCGTGGTCCTGCCCTCCACCGAGGTCTTTACCCGCGAGCTGACCATGCCCGCCATGACGGAGCAGCAGCTGCGCTACAACCTGCCCTACGAGTTCCGCGACTTCCTTACGGACGAGAAGAGCAAGTACTACTTTGACTACTCCATGCGCGACATTCTCCGCGACCAGGACGGCTATCCCACCGAAATGACGCTGCTGGCCTGCGCCATGCTCAAGGAGACGGCGGAGCGCTACCGCGCCATGATGCGCCGCGCCGGCTTCAAGCTGCAGGTCCTCACCCCCAGCGAGTGCGCCTACGCCGGCGTGCTGGCGGCCTACTACCGCCGCACCGGCCTGCCCCAGCGGGATATGTGCATCGTCAACCTGGGCCACACCGCCGCCTATCTCTACATCTACCGCGGCGCCTTCTTCGAAAGCCGCCGGGAGATCGACCTGGGCCTGAACCGTCTGGAACAGCTGGTAGCGGAGCACTGCGGCGTGGATATCCATGTGGCCCACAGCTATGTGCTGCAAAACTACAACGACGTGCTCTCCTCCGACTATGCCCAATCGTTTTACGCCCGCATCGCCGTGGAGGTGATGAAGGCCGTCAACTTCTTCAACTACAACAACCGGCAGCAGGAGCTCACTGACCTGTGCCTGTGCAGCGGCGGCTGCAATATTGTCCCCCTGCGTCAGGCGCTGGCCGAGACCACGCACCTGCACCTGCACACCGCCCAGGAGCTGCTGGGCGACGATGTGGCCCTGGATGAGCCGTGGATGTATCTCCGCGCCATCGGCGGCGTGGACGAGGGACTGAGAGGAGGTCTGCAATGATCGCGGAAAAGAACGGCATCACCGTGGATACGCGCACTGCCGCGCCCGCGCGAAAAATGATAAAGTGCCCCCAGAAGACCGGCATCAACCTGAACCTGCAGGAGGACCGCCAGCGTGACCGCCGGACCCTGCTCATCGGTATTCTGGCCATTGCGGCGCTGGTAACCGTTGTGGTCAACTTCGGCGTGCTCCAGCAGTATCGCCGTCTGGACAAGGCCCAGGCCGCCTATGACCGCGTCCACACCCAGTATGTGAGCGCCCAGGAGGCCCTGGCCGACTATGACCGCGTCCTGCTGGAATACCGCACCTACTCCATGGACTGGATGACCGCCGCCGGTAGCGAGGACATCCCCGCCGCCGTGGACCGTCAGGCGGCCCTGGACCTGCTGGAGCAGGAGATGCTCAGCCATGGCTCCCTCACGGCGCTCCAGATCACCCAAAACACCATGAACGTGGATATGTCCGGCATGACCCTGGACCAGATCTCCGCCATGTTCGCCCGCTTGCGCCTCTCCCCCATCGTGGACAGCGTCTCCCTCAGCGTCGCCTCCACGGAGGAGGGCAAGGCTGCCACCATCATGGATTTCACCGTCCGCATCGAACTGCGCCAGCCGGAGGAGGTGTCTCAATGAACCGCGAGCTTACCAAGCGGGAAAAGACCCTGCTGCTGGTCCTGGTGGTTCTGGTGCTGGTCCTGGGCTACTGCAAGCTGTTTCTGGAGCCCATCGACCGCCAGATAACCTCCCTCCGCACCAACACCGACATCGAGCAGGCCGAGCTGGACACCGACCGTGTCCGTCTGGCCCAGCTGGAGCAGATGCAGCAGGCCATTGCCGCCATCAAGGCCTCCGGCCAGGAGCGTGCCCTGCCCCAGTACGACAACGACCAGGCCCTGATGACCGAGCTGGACAAGCTCATGGCCGCCACCCTGCAATATGAGGTGGACTGCACCGAGGGCACCACCCAGGAGGGCTATCTCGTGCTGCGCCCCGTGACGCTGACCTACCAGACCGCTTCCTACGCCCAGTCCCGCCAGATCATTGACGCGCTGAGCGCCAGCGCCAATGTCAACTTCCTCTCCAACGTGGACGTGCAGTATGACGCCGACAAAGCACAGTACAAAACCGTGCTTCACCTCATCTTTTTCGAGCTGATGCCCTGACTGCGTCCCCACCATTTTTCCGCCCGCGTCCCTTTGCGGGGCAGCGTATCGATTGTGTTATGCAAAAAAAGCTCTCAAAACAGAATAATTCCGGCTTTACGCTGTCCGAAGTCCTCATCGCGGTCGCCATCCTGATCGTGCTGATGGGCCTGGCCATGATCCCCATCACCCGCCATCAGCGCGACCTGCGCCAGACAGAACTGGACGCCAGGGCGGAGATCGTCTACCACGCGGCCCAGAACAAGCTGTCCGAGCTGCTGGCCAATGGCCGTATTTCCGACTGCTATGCGGAGGATCTGCAGCCCCTGAACAACACACCGCTGGACGCCGCCGAGAGAAAAACCTCCCTGTACTATGTGACCTCCGCCGCCAAGACCGGCGAAGGCTCTGCCGCCGCGGCCATCCTGCCGGAGGATCAGGTGGACCGCCAGCTGTGGGATAACCATTGGGTGATCGAGCTCGACCCCGCCAGCGGCAGCGTCTACGCCGTGTTTTACAGTGAAAAACCCCTGACCTACGACTTTGACAGCTTCAATCCCCTGCGGTTCCGTGATGGCCGGCTGAGCGCCGGCGCCACCGTGGGCTATTACGGCGGCGACAGTGTGCAGTCCGAGATCACCGGCAAGCTGACGCCCCACATGGAGATCATCAACAAAGAGCAGCTTCTTCTGCGCGTCACCTGCGACACGCCTATGGAGCCGCTGCACTTCTATGTGACCGTCTCCGACGGCGTCCACAGCACCTCCCGCATCGAGCTGACCGGCAGCGAGGTCAATACCGACTATCTCACCTACACCGCCACCATGGTCCTGGACTCTCTCACGGACGGTATGCGCTTCGGCCAGCAGGCCCGCTTCAAAAACAAAAACCTGACCCCCGGCGCGGACCTGACCATCACCGTGGAGGTGACGTGTGAGAACCGTCTGGTGGACTCCGCCTCCGGCACGCTGACCGCCAACAGTCTGTTTGCCGAGGTTCGCGGCGGCGACACCGCCGTTGTTACCTACGCCCGCCACCTGCAAAATCTGGACACGGCCTCCCGCTTGCCCGACAGCATCACCCGCGCCGTGCAGGAGCAGGATATCCAATTTGTCAACGAAAACGCCGACGACGGCTGGGACCGTCTGTACGGCTCCCGCACGTTCACGCCCATCACCAACAGCCGCCTGACCTACTGCGAGAGCAAGGCCACCGTGAACGGCCAGGTCTACCACCCGGTCATCTACGGTCTGACCGTGAACACCACCGGCGACGGCGGTCTTTTTGCCGCCTTCTCCGGCACGCTGAAAAACCTGCGCCTTTGCGGCGCCGACATCACCGCCTCCGGCAATGCCGGCGGCCTGGCCGGCCGTCTCAGCGGCAAGACCGAGATTCTCGACTGTCAGGTGTACCTCAGTCCCACCCGCGACAAACTCAGCACCAAGACCGAACAGGACATCTGGCTCCGCGGCAGCACGGCGGGCGGTCTGGCAGGCCGCTGCGACGGCACGCTGACCATCCGCCGCAGCTTCGCGGCTACCGTGATTCAGGGCGTCCGCTATGCCGGCGGCCTGGTGGGCAATACGGACAGCGCTGCTCTGACCGTGGACCGTTCCTACGCGGACTGCTACCTGTACGCCGCCGCCAATAACGGCGTCGCCGGCGGCCTGATAGGCGCCTGCAACGGCACCGCCAATATCGCCCTGTCCAACTGCTACGCCGCCGGCTTCCAGAGCGCCGACACCACCGCCGGTCTCTCCGGCGGCGAGCTCTCCGGCGGTGACAGTCTCAAGGCCTGTTACAGTGCCTGCGTCCGCCTGGGCACCGACATGAAGCTGACCTACTCCACCGTCAAGCCCCCCGCTGCCGGCACGGCTCCCGCCGACATAGACACTGTCTATTACCTGTTCCACAGCCGGAACGATCTGTCCGGCACCAGCTTCGTCAATTACGCCGAATGGAGTGGCCAGAACCGTACCGAGGGTGTCAAGGCCCTGGGTACCGCCTTTACCGCGGAGACAAGCGACACCGTGGCCTACAACCTCATGGACAACATGGGCCTGAGCACCTACTCCTATCCCCGGCTCACCGGTCTGCCCCACTACGGCGACTGGCAGGCGGATTTCGAGTCCGGCGCGCTGGCCTACTATGAAAAATACAGCGACGGCACCTACGGCTTCCTGGGTGCCAACCGCTCCACCCTCCGTTCCGGCGGCACCGTCGTGGATGACGGCTACGGCATGGTCTACCGCGCCCAGCCCACGGACGCCATCACCGTTGCCTATACCCTGGGCGATACGGCACGCACCGCCACCCTGTGGAATTCCATCAAACTCGACAGCGAATACTGGCTGGTACGCCTGCCCGACGAGTTGGTCTATACCAGTGAGGTGTCCCCCGCCTTCTACCGTCAGGTGACGGTGGATGACATCTCCTACTTCTTCAATCCCCACTTCGCCTGCCGCGTGATCCAGAGCGCCGCCCTGCCCAGCGCCCCGGCGGAGGTTGGCATCCGCACGGCCCGTCATCTGCACGACCTGAGCCTGTATTACGACACCTACCGTACCCTGCTGGACAAGACAGCCGTCTTCCGGCAGGAGCGCCCCATCGACTACAACAGCTACGCCCGTCTCACGGTGCACACGCAGCCGCCTATCGGTGCCGCGGACGGCAAGCCTTTCATCCACACCTACGACGGCGGCGGCTATACCATCGCAGCGCCCTCCTTTACCGGCGTCGTCAACACCGACGGCACCAGCTATGCCGGTATGTTCGGTCTGAACCGGGGCACCCTGCGCAATATCATACTGCTCACCGCCAATAAGGATCGTACCGTTTCTCTGGAAGGTCAGCTCTCTCTGCAAACCGCCTGCATCGGCGCCCTGACCGGCTGCAACGAGGGCACGGTCTACAACTGCGCCGCCGCGGGCTTCTCCGTGAACGGCGACGCCCGTCACGGCAGTATCCTGTATCTGGGCGGCCTGGTGGGACGCAACAGCGGTACGGTCCGCGCCTCCGGCGTCAGCGCGCCGCGCCTTTTCGCCAATAGCCTGTACGCCACGCTCTGCGCCGGCGGCTTCGCTGGCGGCAACAGCGGCGTCGTCCAGCAGTGCTACGCCATGGCTGACATTGAGATCGGCACGATCAACGGCGGCGGCGTGACGCTGGGCGGCTTTGCCGGCAGCAACACCGGCTCCCTCCGCGCCAGCTACTGCGCCACAGCCATGACTTCACCCAATGCGGATATTCACGGCTTTGCCCCCACTGCCGGCGGCGTATCCGGCTGCTGCTACCTCAACGGCGGCACATACCGCTTTGTAGACAGCGTTCACCTATACCAGTACACGGACAGATCCGGCGCAGCCCCGGTGAACGAGCCGGCCCTGCGCGGCATGGCCACCCGGCTGGGCGGCTTTGGCGCCGTCTCCGCCGCCAATACCTTCCAGCACGATAAGACCCTGGACTCCGCCGGCAAGGCCTACCCCTATCCCGGCATCGTCGCCGGCCACGACGGCAGCCGCGTCCATTACGGCGACTGGGTGACACCTGCCGATATGGGCGTTCTGGGCCTGCTGTACTGGGAATGTGAGTCCAAGCCCACCGGCAGCGGCTACTATTTCTCCTCGATCGGTGTCGAGGACGGCGTCTACAAGACCAACAGCAGCCTCTGCACCACCCATGATGACGGCGGCACCGTCACCGCCTACGGCTACGGCTACTACTGGTCGTTCGGCAGCGAGACGTCCCCCACCCTGCAAACCGGCAGCATCACCGTGCTGGGCGCGGAAGACGCCAAGGCCGCCGCCGCGCTGCGCCACCAGATGCCCGCCCTGAACTTCGTCACCTACCGCACCGCCAACGACGGCCTCCATCTGACCAGCGGCACCCAGGCCAACGATGCCTGGACGCTGACCCACGAGGGCGCCGCGCTGACCTACACCGTCAGCCCCTTCTTTGCCGACGCCTTCGCCCTGTCCTCCAACAATGCGCCGGGAACGGCCTCCAAGCCCTACCAGGTACGCTCCATAGAGCAGCTGCAATACATTAACTGGAGCTATATCGACAGTCAGGGCAGCACGACGCGCGATGTCACAGGCAGTAATAGTGACTACAAGTACTACCCCTATCTGCAATACACCAACCGCCGCGGCAATGCGCTGCAGACAAAGGCGATGGCGCTGGCCGGCGACAGCACCGGCGGCCCCCGTCCTATCCTCACCTGGCAGCAGACCCACGACCTCAACGGCGCAGGACACGGCACCGCCGCCGACGGCACGGCCGCAAACTACGACTTCCACCCCATTGCCGGCGCGGTGAACAACGGCCAGTTGAACAGGGGCAATGAAACCTATGATCTGACGCTGTACAACTGGTTCGGCGGTATCTACGACGGCGGCAACTACTACATCAAGAATGTGAACATCACCTCCCATTGCTACAACGTGGGTCTGTTCGGCACCACCGCCGGCGCGGAGATCAAAAACATCGTGCTCTACAGCGACAACGACGCCGTTATCCAGCGCAAGACCGACGCCACCCCCGCCTCCGGTGCCACCGGGCCGGAGAATTACGCCACCTCCTACGCCCTGGGCGGTCTGGTAGGCATTGCCTACGACTATGATGAAAACCTGAAGGACAAGACGAAGGTCAGCACCATCAGCAACTGCGCTATCGCCGGCTACACCGTGACCGACAACAGCAAAAACCGGCAGTTCTTGGGCGAAGCCGCCATCGGCGGGCTGGTGGGCGTATCCAGCGCCAATCTGAACAGGTGCTCCGCCGTGGTCAAGCTGAATATCAACTGTACCCACCGCTACGCCAACACCGGCGCCATGAACAAGGCCCAGTGGGGCAACTATGTCCGCGTGGGCGGCCTGGTGGGCGGCGTCCGCTATGATGTGTCGGACTGCTACACCGGCGGCAGCATCACCGTCGCCAACGATCTGCTGAACGAGCGCATCCTCACCGGCGACAGCACCAACACCTCCTTCGTGGATCGCTATGAGAAGACGCCTAAATCCGTCAAAATGACCCAGGGCGGCGCGGAGGCCGGCCCGGACACCTACGTGTACATCGGCGGCATCGGCGGCAGCGGCTTCTCCGCCACCTTCGCCAACTTCTCCGGCAGCAAGGACGGCCAACCCACCTACAACAACTGCTACACCTACATGACCTTCCCTGCCATGGAGGGCACCATCACCGGCATCTCCCTCATCGGCAGCATCGCCGACCGCGCCGGCGTGAACGGCGGCACCGCACAGCTGACCATCAACAACTGCTACTACCTGGACAGCAGCGCCGCGATCTCCTTCAACAGCCTCCCCACCTTCTACGGCAAGTTTACCCAGTCCAATGGACAGTACACCTACTACTCCCTGGCCACCCTGCTGAGCACCGATACCGCGCGGATGAATATGCTCCGTGGCAATCTGAGCTATCTGTCCAAGTACACCTGGAACACCGGCAGCAGCCCCTACACCATCAACGGCCTGACAGCCCTGAGCTACGAGCAGATGTCCGGCCGTGCGGACATCGATGGAAAGCACTTCACCGCGCTGCTGAACGGCGGCAGCGACGACGGCAGCTTCCACTGGGTCACCACGGAGGAAAACGGCCAGTCGGCCCACGGCAAATACAGCTTCCCCGGCAGCGCGGCAGCCCTCCTCGGACAGGACTACCCCTTCCCCACCGTATTGACCCAGGGCACCGCCTGCCTGCACTACGGCGAATGGCCCTCCCGCGGCCTGTACTGGAGCAGCGGCGTCCTTTCGCTGGACCGTATCACCACCCCCAGCGCCACGCTGTCGCTGCACTTCACGCAGGCTATCGGCACTGACGCCACACCCACCATCACCTGCTCCCGCGACGGCATCGTGGCGGTCTCCGCGCCACAGGCACAGACGCCCCCGGCGGCGGACGTCCGGCACAGCTACGCTGTGACCCTCACTGGCCTGTCGGTCGGCTCTACCGAGGTCTTCGCCACGCTGGGCGACTATACCGCCCGACTGCTGGTGAGCGTCACCTCCACGCTGGACATCTCCGTGGACGACCTGCCCGGCGATGACTTCTTTGTCGGTGACACCTGTAATTTAACGCTCACCGCCCGCGACAGCCGCGGCAGCGCACTGGATGTCGAATGGGCAGTCACGCCCCAGCACGGCAACAGGGTCCTCACGGCCTCTCTTCCCGTTACCAATGCCGACCGTACGGCCTCTGTCACCCTCACCGCCACCGGTGAGGGCGAGGACCGCACCATGGTCACCGCCACTTACACCGCCCCCGGCGGCGAGAGCTTCACCAGCCAACTGCCCCTTGTGCTTCCCGTCCGTATGCAGGGCGTGCTGGGCATCGCCAATACCTCTGTCCCGGAGACACCGGCCTATACGCAGGGCATTATGACCCGCGCGGGCGACGCCTTCCTGGCCGACACCGACGCCTCGGCTCCCCCCTACAACGGAGCCCCCTACAACGGAGCCCCCGCCTACACCGGCGCGCCGCTGTACCTGTACGGCCAGGGCAGCGCCGCGGACCTGACGGCCGCCAACGAGGACGGAAGCTATCGCTTCGCCCTCTCTGCCGCCGCCGTCACCGTGGGCGCCGGCACCGACGCCGTGACCTGCGACGCCCTCTCCGGCACGGCGGACTACCGCATCTTTGAGGGCGCGCCCCAGAGCCTGACGGACACCCTGTTCACCGTCCGGCCCCTGACGGTCAAGGGGCACGGCCAAGGCCAGATCACCCTCACCGTCACATTGACGGACACCGAAGGCCACGCCTTCACCCTGTCCATTCCCTACACCCTGACGGAGGAGGACACCCGGGTGACCGCCACCCTCTGGGCGGATGGGCAGGCGCTCACCCTGTCTGTCCCCTACGGCACAGCGCCTACGGCGGAGGACGTGGCCCGGCTTCTGACGGACAACGGCATCTCCCCGGACACCATCGACAGTTGGACGCCGGACATCACCCAGCCGCTGTATGCCGACACGGCCTTCACCGCCGTGCCCAAAATGACGGACAGCGGCAGCGCCCCCACCGTCCCGGACGCCGATATCCCCGCTTCCGGCAGCAAGGACCCGGAGGACACGCCCTCCGACGATCCATCCGCCCCGGACAGCAGCAGCTCCGGCACCGATCCCACGCCCGAGCCGTCACCGGACACCCTTCCATGACCCACCGCAGAAAGGAGGCCCTCCCGTGCACAAACTGAAAAACCAACAGGGCGCCACGCTGATGATGGCCCTCCTTCTGCTGCTGGCCGCCAGTATGGTCAGCGCGGTGATCCTCACCGCCGCCACCTCCTCGGCCCGCCGTCTGGAGAATGACCGGGCTGCCCGGCAGGCGTATCTGGCGGTCAGCTCCGCGGCCCGTCTGCTGCGTGATGATATCCTGAACGCCTCCTTTGTCCAGGAGACGGTGAAGACCACCTATACCAATGACACCTCCACCGAAACGAGCCGCGAAACGACCTCACCCACCGGGTTTACGGCCGCATGGCTCAAGGCCGGCAAGGCCGCCGTGGACAGGGACAGCGGCAAGAGCTTTACCGACACCATCACCCTATCCGTGGACGGGCTGGACGATGTCTCCGCCGTCTTTACCATGGCGCCCAATTACGACATCACCATCGTCCTGCACCTGGCCGACGGCGGCGACAGTGACTGCCGCCTGGTGCTGACGCTCCGCGAAAACAAGGCCGATCCCACTGTCAGCACCGTCAGCGGCGGCGATCTCTTGGTCCGCGACGTCACCACGACCACGACAACGATCTCCTGGTCGCCGGACAACGCCACCATCGAAAAGGAGGCGGTCGTATCAAAAAGCTGAACAGCACCCGCGGCGAAACGCTGGTAGAGACGCTGGTCTCCATCCTGATCATCGTACTGACCTTCGTGTTTCTGACCACCGCCGCCGTTTCCGCCGCCAAGATCAACGCTAAGGTCCGTTCCGCCGACATCTCCTTCCACTACAGCAGCGCGGTGTCGAACGGCACCGCCGCCCTGACCGCCTCCGGCGGCGGCACCCGCAGCGGCCGCACCACCGTGCAGGTCTACGAGGACAACGGCTGCCTCTATTACGAGGAGGTCACGCCATGAACAAGCTTCGTGACCGCCGCGGCTTCACCCTGACGGAGCTGCTGTGCGCCGTTCTCATCGTCCTGCTCGTCAGCGCCCTGCTGACCGTGGGCGTCCGCTTCGCCGGCCGCACCTACAACAGCTCCATGCAGCTGTCCGAGGCCCAGGAGCTGTGCTCCACCCTTACCAGCGTTATCAGCGACAAGCTGCGCTTCTGCGGCACCGTGACCCCCGGCGCGGACGGCAGTCTGGACCACATCTTCATTCAGGACCTGGGCAGCGTGGAGGGCGAGGGCGCCGCCTTTCAGGTGGATGCCGACGGCCAGCTCACCCTGGGCAGCACCAAGCTGCTCAGCAGCGCCGCCTATCCCCGGGGTCTTCGGGTCCGCGATGTCAGTCTGCGCTACGACAGCGCTTCGGGCATCTTTACCGTAGCCCTTCAGGTGGGCACCGCCGACAGCACCCTGGCCGAGACCTCCTTCGAGGTCCGGCGCTTAAATCACACATGAAAAAAAAGCACCCCCTGCGGGGTGCTTTTTCTCACTTCTTAAAGCTGTCCTTCAGCGACACACTGCGGTTGAACACCATGTGCTCCGCGGAGCTGTCACGGTTGTCCAGGCAGAAATAGCCCACACGCATGAACTGGAACGTGGGTGCGTTGACGCCGGTGCGGTCGGCCTGCTTGTCGAATGCCTCCGCCACCTTCCGCATCTCCGGCTCCACCTTGCAGCCGGTGAGCACCGTAAGGCTCTCCGGGTTCAGGCAATCCAGGAAGTCCTTGTCCGGGCCGTCGGGCTGCTCGTCGGAAAACAGATTGTCGTACAGCCGGACCTCCGCGTCCACGCAGCTCTCCGCGTCCACCCAGTGGAGCGTGGCACCCTTGACCTTGCGGCCGTCAGCGGGATCACCGCCGCTGGACTCCGGATCATAGGTGCACAGCACCTCGGTGACGTTGCCGTCCGCGTCCTTCACGCAACCGGTGCACTGCACCAGATACGCGCCCTTCAGCCGGCACTCCGGGCCGTTGGGGGTCAGTCGCTTGTACTTGGGCACCGGGACCTCCATAAAGTCCTCCGCCTCGATCCACAGATGGCGCGAGAAGGTGATCTCATGGGTGCCCTGCGCCGGGTCGGTGGGGTTGTTCTCCACCGTGAATACCTCGCTCTTGCCCTCGGGATAGTTGGTCACCGTCAGCTTCACCGGGTGCAGCACCGCCATAGTGCGCTCCGCGTGGGCGTTCAGGTCCTCCCGCAGGCAGTGCTCCAGGAAGCCGTACTCAATGGTGTTGGGGGACTTGGCCACGCCGATGCGCTCGCAGAAGCTGCGGATGGCGGCGGCGGTATAGCCCCGGCGGCGCAGACCACACAGCGTGGGCATCCGGGGATCGTCCCAGCCGGAGACATAGTTCTCCTCCACCAGCTTGCGCAGCTTCCGCTTGGACATGACCGTGTGGTCGATGCCCAGCCGGGCAAACTCGATCTGCCGGGGATGGGCGGGCAGCTCACAGTGCTCGATGACCCAGTTGTACAGGGGCCGGTGCGCCTCGAACTCCAGCGAGCACAGGCTGTGGGTGATGCCCTCCAGCGCGTCCTGAATGGGGTGCGCGAAGTCATACATGGGATAGATGCACCACTTGTTTCCCTGCCGGTGGTGGCTCATGTGGTTGATACGGTAGATGACCGGATCGCGCATATTGAAGTTACCGCTGGCCAGATCGATCTTGGCCCGCAGCGTCATGGCGCCGTTGGGGAACTCCCCGGCCCGCATACGGGCGAACAGGTCCAGGCTCTCCTCGATGGGCCGATCCCGATAGGGCGATACGGCGGGGATGCCGATGTCGCCGCGGTTGGCTTTGAACTCCTCCGGTGTCAGCTGGCACACATAGGCCAGCCCCTTTTTGATCAGCAGCACCGCCTGGCGGTAATCCTCCTCAAAGTAGTCGCTGCCGTAGAAGAACCGATCGCCCCAGTCAAAGCCCAGCCAGTGGATGTCCTGCTTGATGGCCTCCACGAATTCCTCGTCCTCCTTGGTGGGGTTCGTGTCGTCCATACGCAGGTTGCACAGGCCGTTATACCGCTCGGCGGTGCCGAAGTCGATGGTCAGCGCCTTGCAGTGTCCAATATGCAGATAGCCGTTAGGCTCCGGCGGAAAACGGGTGTGGACGGTCATTCCCTGGAACTGACCACCCTCTGCGATGTCCTCGTCGATGAAATTGATAATGAAGTTTTTGCCGGACTCCTCTGTTTCGGGGGTCTTGATTTCCTCGGCCATGATCTTTCTCACACTCCTTGTATGTCGTAATATTGTGCAAAAGCAATTTTTAATTATAACCGCCCATGAGGGGAATTGCAAGAGGTTTGCCCTCCCTCCTGCAAAAAACTCACAGGGCGTCAAATTCCTCCCGGGTCAGCAGGAGATCCAACGCCTCCAGAAGCCCGTTGGCGGTCAGCCGTGCGGGCAGACCCAGCTCCCTTTGCAGCGTTGCCCGCCTTTCAGCGGAGCCGGGGCCGATCAGTCCCTTGTCCAGAAGATCCGCCTTCGTAATACCGGCGGAGCGGCGGGGCGCGTCCTCCCTCTCGAAGGTGGCACCGGCGCGGCGAAGAGCGTCCGTCAGCACCTGCGGCGTCATACCTTCCACGCCCAGCTTGCCCTCCTTCCCCGGCTTTCTCTTGCGCTTCTCCTTGCCGTACACGTCGGGGACATACGCCTGCTTTACTCTGTCCGGGGGCAGCAGCCCCTTCAGGTGGCTGCGGAGCACGAAGCCCGCGCCGTCCGGGTCGGTCAGCAGGATCACGCCCCGCGCCTCCGCCAGACGGCGGAGATACGCCGCCTTCTCCCGGTCGTTGAACAGGGCGAAGCCGCCCACCTCCACCACGGCGGCGTCCACCGCCTGCAGGAGCGTATTTCTGTCGTACCGCCCCTCTACTACGATGACTTCCCTGACCCGCGGCTTCACTTCACACCTGCCAGTTCCATGAGAAATAGCTTCAGTTCGCCCTCATTGTCCATGTTTCGTTCGCTTTTCATGCGATGATCCAGCGTCTGGCAGCGCTTCACCGCCTCACGGCACCAACTGCGCCGCACGCCTCTGGCTGACTGCATCAGCTTTTTGGCCGGGTAATCGGACTTCATGCGCCACAAATCCTTCAGCCACAACACGTCCTTGCCGCCGTCGATCGCCAGCCGGGCTGTGTACAGCTGCCGCAGCGTCTTTCCCAATGCCGCCAGAATGCGGATAGGCTCCTCCTGCATCCGCAGCAGCTCTGCAAGGCATTCCGCCGCCTTGTCATAGTCACGAGCCGCCACTGCGTCCGTCATGTCGAACACCCGCGCGTCCAGCACAGGGTCCGCCACAGCGGCGATATCCGCCGCTGTGATCTTCGGTCCCCTGGCATAGGCGGCAATTTTGGCGATTTCCGGCACCAGACCGGTCATCAGGCTGCCGCAGGTGAACAGCAGATGGTCTACCGTGCCTGCATCGATATCCTTCCCGGCAGCGGCAAAACGGCGGCGCACCCACTTTTGCAGCTTCTGCTGTCCCTGCTGGGCAAACTCGATCACCTGGGCGCGCTCCGCCAGGGCGGCGGTGAGCTTCTTCAGCTTGGCGTCGGTCTTATAGGGTATCTGCCGGTACAAAAACACCAGCGTGCAGTACTCCGGGAAGTCGCCCAGCAGCGCCACCAGCGCTCCCCGCTGGGCCTCGTCCAACTTGAACAAGTCTATATCCTCCACCGTGACCAAGGTGTGCTCCGCCATCATAGGCATGGCCTCCGCCGCCTCGACGACCTCCTGCATAGTCAGGCCCTTGCCTGCAAGCCTGTGATAGTTGAACTCCTCAAAGCCCGCCGGCACAAGCCGTGCTTGCAGCTCCGCCACCGCCTGCTGCATCAGGTACGTCTCCTCGCCGTGGAATATATAGACATTCCCCACGGCGCCGCTTTGCAGCGCGTCGTGGAATTCCTCATAACCGGGGGTCTTTTCTTTTTTCTCCTTTGCCATGCTATCCTCCGTTCACGGTGATGCGGATAGTACCCTGCTGGTCTGTGCGCCAGATATCCGCCCCAACTGCCAGCAGCCGCTGGAGCGTCTCCTCCGACGGGTGGCCATAGTTGTTGTCGCCCACACTGATGACTGCCGCCTCCGGCATCACCGCCTTCAAAAAGCGTATATTTGAGCTATATCGGGAGCCGTGGTGGCTGACCACCAGCACCTCTATATCCGGCAAGGCATAGGTTTCCACCAGCTTTTTCTCGGTGCTGCCGGACATATCGCCGGTAATGAGCAGATCAAAGTCTCCGGCACTGGCCAGCGCTGTCAGGCCCAGCTCGTTCAGATCGCCGCCGGACTGCACCGGCGGATAGATGGTCAAAACGGTATCGCCCAGCGTATCGGCCGTCTCCTTCGTCACATAGGTCACCTGCGCGCCCTTCTCCTCCGCCAGCGACACCAGACGTTCCCGGACACCATACTCATCCTCGATATCCGGCAGGTAGACCGTCTGCACCGGGATGCGGCGCAGCACCTCATACAAGCCGTTGGTGTGATCGGCGTGATAGTGGGTCACCACCACAGCGCTCAGTTCCCGGACACCCATGCTGTGCAGCGTGTCGGCAGCCAGACCGCCGGGGTCTTTATAGCTGTTGCTGCTGCCGCAGTCCACCAGTGCCGTCTCACCGCCGGAGGTCAGAATGACGCTCTCGCCCTGTCCCACATCCAGCGTCAGGGCGGTCAGTACGCCGTACTGATAGTCCTGACGGTTGACCCAGATGGCCGCCGTCAGCGTCAGCACCGACAATGCCGATGCCAGCAGGTATTTCCGCTTGCCGTCCGGCGTGGCGGCACAGCCGATAAAGGCCGCGTACAAAAACAGCAGCCAGTAGATGAGATAGGGATTGGTGAAATACACCGCGTGATAGCGCCAGGACATCATGCCGTTGGCGATCCACAGGATGTACCGCACCAGCGCCCAGGAGATCCAACCCAGCAGGCTGGCCAGCGGCAGCCACACAAAGCCCAGCAGCACCGTCACAAAGGCAGCCATGAAGCTCCATCCCGCCGCAGGCACCGCCAATAAGCTGGACAGCGGCGCTACCAGCACGAAAATGCGGAAATACCAGGCTGTCAGCGGGGCAGTGAACACCACGGCGCTGAGGGTGGCGGACAGGTTCGCCGCGACGAAGCACAACGCGGTCCGCAGTGGACGGCATTTGCCCTTATACCACCCGGTCAGCAGCTTGTACAGCCGGGGCGACAGCAGCACCATTCCCAGCGTGGCGGAAAAGCTCAGCTGCAAGCTGACGCTGGCGGCGGCAAAGGGATTGCACAGCAGGATCACCAGCAGCGCGGCAGCCAAGCTGGTCAGAGGGTCACTGCCCCGCCGGAACAGCGGCGCGATCAGCAGGAATATCTGCATGATGCAGGCGCGGACCACCGAGGGGCTCATGCCCACCATCACCATGTAAAACAGCAGCAGCGGAATGGTCACGGCGCACAGCAGTCTCTGCCGCCGGGAGATCAGCAACGCCATCAGCGTCACCAGAAAAGCGCAGTGCAGGCCGGACACCGCGAACAGATGCGCCAGGCCCGTCTCCTGCATGGCCAGATAGTCTCCGTCGTCCATAGCGGACTTGTCCCCGGTAAGCTCCGCTGTCAGAAATCCGCTGACACGCGCGTCATCCCAGATAGCGGCCACCTTCTCGCGGAAAGCTTTGCCCGCCCGCTGGGGCAGCCAGCGCAGGGCATCCCCATCACCCGCCGACAGACGCACATCCTCACGGCCATACAGCAGCGCATACACGCCCCGGGCGTTAAAATGGGTCACATCATCGCTGTCGAAATGGGCGGCAGACTGCCACTGGGCCGTGCCCGTGACCGTGTCGCCCGGTCGGGCCGCCAGCAGCTCCGCTTCGCCATACAGCACGGCCCTGGCCCGATGATAGCCCTCCAGTTCCACCGTGACCCTGGCGCCGCGCTCCGTGGCCTGCGGCCAATCGCAAACGGTGGCGGCAAAGTCCGACGCCGCACCGCAGCGGTCCTCTATCGGCTGGCGCACCAGGTGGTCATACCCGGCAAAATAGGCCAGCGATACCGCCAGCGGCAGCAGGATCAGCAGCCCCCGGCGAAAATATTTTTGCTTGCGTGCAGCAAACAGCCACGCAAGCGCCAGCAGCAAAACGCCCCCTGCGGCATACAGCTGCCAGCCGTTCCAGGGCAGCAATGCCGCCAGGAATACACCGGCAGAGAAGGAAAACCCGATGGTGGCCAAAACGCGCATCGTTCTCTCCCCTCTCCCGGTCATAGTATCGTTTTATTATACCAAATATAGCTGCCCGTGACAAGAAAAAAGCCGCCCCTACGGGCGGCTTTTTGTGGTTTATACGCGCGCCAGCTTGTCATTGCACTTCTGCAAAAACCGTGCGTTGTCGATGACAGCGCGGGTATGGATGCCCTCACCGATCAGGCCATCGGCGTCGTGGGCCGTGACCTTGAAGGTGATCATCTTGCCGTTGGCGGAGATACCCGTCACCTCGGCAGTGGCGGTGACCTTCATGCCCACCGGCGTGGGCGCCAGGTGACTGGAACTGATCTCCACGCCCACGGTGCCCTTGCCCTCCGGCAGCTCCGGCTGCACACACTGCATAGCGGCGTACTCCATCAGGCCCATCATAAATGGGGTGCCGAACACCTCCAGCCCGCCGGAACCGATAGCCTTGGCGGTCATATCCGGGGTGACGGTCTTTTCAGCGGTATAGGTCATACCTACTTTGATCATAGCAATTCCTCCAATTAAGCGCTTTTCTTTAAATACATTTCTTGCCTATACGCGGGGCGGAAAAAAACCGCGAATGTCAGACGCCCAACTGTGTCCACAGCTTATCGTAGAACTTCAGCGTCTCCTGTGGCAGGTTGACATAGATCTCACAGCGCTCGCGCTCCTCATCGGGAATGGCCATGATGTTGTAGATCTCCTCGTCCAGCGGCTCGCCATACTGCTCCTCGTAGTACGCGGGATACTCCGCCAGCGCTTCGGCATTGGGAGAGGCATACCAGATGTAGTCCATATTGGCCAGGTTACTATCGGTAGAGGCGATAAAGTTGATCCACTCATAGGCCTCGTCCTTATGCTGGCTGGACTTGAGCACACACATGGCATCCACGAACCAGTTGCTGCCCTCCTCGGGAATGACGAAGGCCAGGTCCTCGTTATTCTCCAGCATGGTCAGATAGTCGCCGGCGTAGTACATGGTGATGGCCGCGTTGCCGCCCTCCATCTTGCCGAAGACCTCGTCCATGACGAAGGCCTGATACACACCCTTGTCTTTGGCATTCTTCACCAGCTCAAAGGCCTCGGTCAGCTGTGCCTCGTCTGTGGTGTTGATGTCGTAGCCCAGATAGCACAGGGCGGCCATCAGCGCGTCGCGGGAGTTGTTGATCATCAGCACCTGCCCGGCGTACTTCTCATCGAACATAGCGCCCCAGCTGGTGATGGGCTCGTCCACCATAGTCGTGTTGTAGATGATGCCCACGCTGCCCCAGGTGTAGGGTACGGTGTACTTATTCTCCGGGTCGAAGCTCAGATGGGTAAACTGGGGGTCCATCAGTTGGAAATTGGGGATGGCGCCGTAGTCCAGCTCCGCCAGCATATCCTCCTGGATCAGCCGGGCGATCATATAGTCGGAGGGTACGATCACATCGAAGTCCGCGCCGCCCATCTTGATAAGGGAGTACAGCGCCTCGTTGCTCTCGGCGGTCTGGTAGTTCACACGGATGCCGGTCTTCTCCTCGAATTCGGTGATCAGGGACTCATCGATATACTCGCCCCAGGAGCACACATTGACCACGCGCTCGCTGCGGGCCGCGGCACCGGTGACGATCAGTACCGCCAACAGCACACAGGCCATAGCGCCTGCGGCGATCTTCTTGCCCAATCCGGGATATTTCTTCGGCGCAGGAGCGAACGTAGCGCTCTCGTGATGGACATTGCGGTGATGCTCGGCATGGTTCTCCCGCAGGTTGATGATGGCCAGCAGGATGATGACCGTGACGAACAGCAGCGTGGATACGGCGTTGATCTCCGGGCTGACGCGCTTTTTGGTCATGCCGTAGATGGTCATGGCCAACGTGGAGGAGGACGTACCCGCCGTGAAGTAGCTGATGATGAAATCATCGATGGACATAGTGAAAGCCGTCAGCGCACCGGAGACGATACCGGGCTTGATCTCCGGAATGATGACCTTCCAGAAGGCCTGCATCCAGGTGCAGCCCAAGTCCTGGGCCGCATCGACCAAATTGCGGTCCATCTGCCGTAACTTGGGCCCCACGGACAAAATGACGTAGGGGATGTTGAAGCAGATGTGGGCGATCAACAGTGTGCCGAAACCCAGGGTCAGTCGCTCAGGCAGCACCACCAGGGACTGCCAGCCGTTGACCCACACGGCGAAGCTGTGCCATCCGTTGAAGAACACCACGAACAGCAGACACAGGCTGACGCCGGTGACGATGTCCGCGTTCATCATGGGAATGTTGTTCACGGCCATCAGCCCGGTGCGCGCCCGGCGTCGCATACCGTAAAAGCCGATAGCGGCAAAGGTGCCCGCCACGGTGGCGATGACGGTAGCCAGCAGGGATACCAGCAGCGTGGTATACACGCTGTGCATAATGAGCCGGTCGTTCAGCAGCTCGGCGTACCAGTGAAGGGAAAAGCCCTTCCACACGCTGGAGCTGTTGCCGGCGTTGAAGGAAAAGACGATCAGGATGATGATGGGTGCGTACAGGAACAGGCCCACCAGGATCATCAGCAGGCGATCGCCGACGGAGTTACCCTTTCTCTGTCTCATAGCATCACCGCCTGTTCCTCGCCCTCGCCAAAGCGGTTCATCACCAGCATACAGACAACGACGATCAGCATCATCACCAGGGAAATAGCCGCGCCCAGCTGCGGGTTATACGCCCCGCCCAGGAACTGCCGTTCGATCAGGTCGCCCAGCAGCAGCTCCGTGCCGCCGCCCAGCATACGGCTGATGGCGAACGTAGACACAGAGGGCACGAACACCATGGTGATGCCGGACAGCACGCCCGGCAGGCTCAGGGGCAGAATGACCTTGCGGAACACCGTGACGGTGTTGGCCCCCAGGTCGCGGGCTGCCTCCAGCAGGGAGTAATCCAGCTTGCAGATCACAGAGTAGATAGGCAGGATCATAAAGGGTAGGTAGTTATAGACCATACCCAGCACCACAGCGCCCTGGGTGTCGATCATGGTAAAATACTCCAGGCTGCTGCCTGTCAGATGGTTGTACAGGGCAATGATACCCAGTTTCTGGAACAGCTGGTTCAGCAGGCCGTTGTTCTCCAGGATGGTCATCCAGGAGTAGGTCCGCAGCAGGAAGTTCATCCACATGGGCAGCATGATCAGTACCATGGCCGTGCGGCGGAAGCGCTCGCCCTCCCGGCTGAGAAGGTACGCCACAGGATAGCCCAACAGCAGGCAGATAGCCGTGGCAATCAGCGCCAGCTTGAAGGAACGGCCGAACACAGCAGCGTAACCGCCCATCTGGACAAAGTTGTCCAGCGTGAAGCCGCCCTCGCTGCCGGCAAAGGCATACACCACCATAATGACAATGGGGGCCACCACAAAAATGGCCATCCACACCACATAGGGCACGGCGAAACGGGAGAGCTTACTCTTCATCCTCGCTCTCCTCCTCTTCCGGCTCAGCACCGGCGTCCGCCAGTTCCTCGTATTCCTCGGAGTAAGAGGAATAGTCGCCGAACATACCGGAATACTCGCTCTTCTTCATAATGTGGAAACTCTCGGGATCGATCTTCACGCCGATACGGGCACCCACCGGAGAGTGATCGGTGGTTTGAATCAACCACTTGAAGCCGCGGAAATCCACGATGATATCATATTGCATCCCCTTGAACGTCACGTTGGTGACAGTGCCTACCAACTGGCCCTGCTCCACCGGCACGATGTCGATATCCTCCGGGCGAATGACCACGTCCACCGGTTCATTTTCGGCGAAGCCGCCGTCCACGCAGGGAAATTCCTTGCCATACATTTTCACGACCCTGTCGCGGACCATCGTGCCGTTGAGGATATTGCTCTCGCCGATGAAGTCCGCCACAAAGGCATTCTTCGGCTCGTTGTAGATATCCTCCGGTGTGCCGATCTGCTGGATGCGGCCCTTGTCCATGACCACCACGGTGTCGGACATGGTCAGGGCTTCCTCCTGATCGTGGGTGACATATATAAACGTGATGCCCATCTGCTGCTGGATGCGTTTCAGTTCGTTCTGCATATCCTTACGCAGACGCAGATCCAGCGCGCCCAGCGGCTCGTCCAGCAGCAGCACCTTCGGCCGGTTCACCAGGGCACGGGCAATCGCCACACGCTGCTGCTGACCACCGGAGAGTTGGTCGACACGCCGGCGGTCAAAGCCCTTCAGGCTGACGACCTCCAGCATTTCACCGACACGCTGCCGTATCTCGTCCTCCGGCACTTTTGCGATACGCAGGCCGAAGGCTATGTTTTCAAACACGTCCAGATGCGGAAACAGCGCATATTTCTGGAACACCGTATTGATCTGCCGCTTATGGGGCGGGACATCGTTGATCCTCTCGCCGTCGAAGGTCACGTCGCCGCTTGTGGGCGTGGTGAAACCTCCGATGATCCGCAGTGTGGTGGTCTTGCCGCACCCACTGGGGCCAAGCAGCGTGAGGAATTCGGAATCGTTGATGTAAAGATTGATGTGATCGAGAACCAGCTCGTCGTCAAACGCCATGCAGAGATCCCGCAGGCGAATCAACTCTTTGGACATTTATCCTCCTCCATTCATCAGTAAAATAGCCTCCCTTCGACGCGGCGGCAGCGCGTCTGTTCACGCGCTCGTTACTTGTCGAAAGATGGCGAGTACACTATATATAAAAGCGCTGGGAAAGTCAATGGATTTTTCCGTTTTTCTCCGAAAAAAATACAGCGGACAGCAAAAGCCATCCGCTGCACGGCACTCAGCCGAAATATTTGTCCCGGAAGGGCACATTTTCCACCGTAAAGCTCTGCCCGCGCAGATAGTTCAGGTGCCCCGCGTCCGTGGGCAGGTCAAAGGTCAGCTTGTAGGCATACAGGGCCTGCCGCGTCTCGCCGTAGCGGCGGTTTACGTCCCCACGGCCGTATTTGCCGTCCCCCAGCAGCGGGCAGTCCATATCCGCCATCGTGGCGCGGATCTGGTGAGTCCGGCCCGTCTCCAGCCCGATCTCCACCAGGCTCAGCTCTCCCCGCGTCTCCAGCACCTTGTAATCGGTAATGGCGGTCTTTCCTCCAGGGACCGGCTTATGGTATACGGACACCTGCTTTTTCTTCTCATCTTTCAGCAAAAAGCACTCCACCCGACCTTCCGGCTTTTTCGGCCGGCCCGCGGTAATGCAGAGGTAGCGCTTGTCCATTTCCCGGTCCCGTATCTTCTCGTTGATGACCCGCAGCGTCTCGGCGTCCTTGGCCGCGATGACGATGCCGCCGGTATTGCGGTCGATACGATTGCACAGTGCCGGCGTAAAGGCATTTTCCCACTTGGGGTTCCACTCCCGTTTCTGGTACAGATATGCCTGAATGTGGTTGATGAGGGTATTCACCTTCTCCGTCTCGTCGGCGTGGACCACCATTCCCTGCGGCTTGTCCGCCAGCAGCAGGTGCTCATCCTCGTACACCACCGTCAGGTGCGGCTTGAACAGCGTCAGAAACAGATTTCCCTCTGAGGGCTTGTCGAAAAACTCGTCATTGATGTATAATTGCAGCACATCGCCCGCACAGAGCCGCTGGTCCCGCTGGGCACGTCCGCCGTTTACCTTCACCCGCTTGATGCGGATGTACTTCTGCGCCAGAGCAGGCGGCAGCAGGGGCAGCGCCTTGGACAGAAATCTATCCAGCCGTTGTCCGGCGTCATTTTTTCCGATGGTCAGCTCCCGCATAACGGCGTCCTCCCCTGTGTTTCTCTGTTTATTGTACCGTGTTTTTGAAAAAAGTCAAAATATTTGTAAGAAAATGTTTGACAAGGCATTTTGTGTCGGCTATAATACTACACGTGCCATTGTGAGGTGTACTATGCGTTTGAACGTCAACAAGCTGCTGCATACCCCCGATGCCCGACAGGACATCCGTTTTGAAATGGATCTGTCCGACTTGGAATTCGGCGGTTCCTATCCTGTTTCCGATCCGGTTGTTGTGGACTGCCGGCTGGAGAACAAGGCCGGACTGCTGCTTTGTAAAATGCGGATGTCCACCACGATGCACTGTGTTTGTGACCGGTGCGGCGAGAAATACGTCGCGGTGAAGTTCGCGTACTACGAATGCGTATTAGTAGAAGAGCGCGAATCCGACGACAGCGACGACATCATCGTGCTGGAAAACGACGAGGTGGATCTGGATGAGCTGGCAAGAGACGCCTTCATTCTCGCTATGGACACGAAGTTTCTCTGCTCAGAGGACTGCAAGGGGCTGTGCCCCGGCTGTGGTGTGAACCTGAACCGGGAGAGCTGCCGATGCAAAAAGGCAGTGGATCCCCGTCTGGCGAAGCTGGCGCAGCTGCTGCAGAAGGATGAGTGAATTACTTTTTATTACATTGCTGCTCAGGCAATTAAGACCAAGGAGGTGTCAACATGGCAGTCCCTAAGGGAAAAGTATCCAAGCAAAGACGCAATAAGAGACGTTCTTCCGTATGGAAGCTGGCAGCTCCCACGCTGGTGGCGTGCGCCAAGTGCGGCGCGCTGCATCTCCCCCACAGAATGTGCCCGGAGTGCGGCAGCTACAACGGCCGCGAGGTCAAGGTCGTCAAGTCTGTGGCCGCGAAATAAGTTCTGTTGTGCCTTTGCAAGAGGGAAGCGCCGCTTCCCTCTTGTTTTTTACTGCTCCCACACTTTTTGTCATGGGAAATATCAAAATCCATCGTTTTACTTTATGCTCGTGGGCGGCTATACTATATTGTGCTTGCGTCTCACGGCAAAAAACGGTATAATGAGTTGATTATTATGTGGTATTATGTCCTATTGTGGATAAGGCCGCATTTTGCATGAGTGAGGACGTATTATGAGTACCATCATCACCGCCATCGACCGGCACAGCCCCGCGGAGCGCGCCGGCGTTCAGGTGGGCGAACAGCTTCTATCCATCAACGGCCACCCCATCGTGGATGTGCTGGACTATCGTTTTTACGGCTATGATCCCCTGTCGCACCTTGAGCTGAAAACGGCGGCAGGCAACGTGCGGCACGTCACCTGCCGCAAGGCCGAAGGCCAGGACCTGGGGCTGAACTTCGACACGTATCTGATGGACGAAATGCGCTCCTGTGCCAATCACTGCTTGTTCTGCTTTGTGGACCAGATGCCGCCGGGTATGCGCTCCACGCTGTACTTCAAGGATGACGACGCACGGCTGAGCTTTCTGCTGGGCAACTACATCACCCTCACCAACCTGACGGAGCGGGAGGCACAGCGGATCATTGACCTGCACATCAGCCCCATCAACGTCTCCGTCCACGCCACCGACCCACAGCTGCACTGCACCATGCTTGGCAACAAGAACGCCGCCCGGTCGCTGGACTATATCCAGGCCTTCTGCAAGGCCGGTATCGTCATGAACGGGCAGATCGTGGTCTGCCCCGGCTGGAACGACGGTGACCAGCTGCGCCGCACCCTGCGGGACTTGACCGAGTGGCAGTTCTCCAGCTGCTCTCTTGTGCCGGTGGGTATCACCAAGTACCGCCAGGGTCTGGCCAAGCTAAGGCCCGTGGACAGGGACTGTGCCCGGGACATCATTGCCATCGCCGAGGAATTCGGGCTGGAAAATCTGCGCCGCTTCGGCACCCGTAGGTTCTTCTGTGCTGACGAACTGTTCCTCCGTGCGGGCATGGAGCTGCCGCAGGAGGACTACTACGAGGGCTATCGGCAGCTGGAAAACGGCGTGGGCATGCTGCGCTCGCTGGAGCAGGACTTCCTCAGCGCCATGCGCATGGAGGAGCACGATGAAGCGCCCTCCCCCTTCACCATCGCCACCGGCACGGCGGCAGCGCCGTTCATGACACACCTGTTGGAGCAGGCCAGGGCGTACTTCCCCGCCCTGCGGGGACAGGTGATCGCCGTAGAGAACGACTTTTTCGGCCACACCATCGACGTAGCCGGTCTGCTGACGGGGCAGGACCTGTCGGCGCAGCTGCAAAAGATCCCGGATCTGGGCCGGGTGCTGCTGCCGCTGCACATGCTGCGGCACGGCGAAAACGTATTTTTGGACGACTACACCGTGGATCGTCTCAGCGCTGAGCTGGGCTGCCCGGTGCAGATCGTGGGGATAGACGGCGGCGACCTCTTGGACGCCATGCTGGATAGGGAGGAATAAACTATGGCACTGCCTTTGATCGCTATCGTGGGGCGGCCCAATGTAGGCAAATCCATGCTGTTCAATAAGATCATCGGCCGGCGGCTGTCCATCGTAGAGGACACCCCCGGCGTCACCCGCGACCGCATCTACGGTGAGAGCGAGTGGGTGGGACGCAGGTTCCGCCTGGTGGACACCGGCGGCATCGAGCCCAATACAGACAGCCAAATTCTGTCCTTCATGCGGGAGCAGGCCCAGATCGCCATCGACAACGCCGACGTCATTATCTTCGTCACAGATATCAAGACCGGCCTGACTGCCTCCGACCAGGAGGTGGCCAGTATGCTTCAGCGCAGCCGTAAGCCCATCGTGCTGGCGGTGAACAAGATGGACTCTGTGGGCGCGGTCGACCCGGATTTCTATGAATTCTACAACCTGGGTCTGGGCGACCCCGTGGCTGTCTCTGCCTTTCACGGCCATGGCACCGGCGATCTGCTGGACGAATGCATCAAGTATTTTCCGCCGGAAACGGATGAGGAGGACGACTCCGACGTGGTACAGGTGGCCATTATCGGAAAGCCCAATGTAGGTAAATCCAGCTTGACGAACCGTATTCTGGGCGAGGAACGCGTTATCGTCAGCAATGTAGCCGGCACCACCCGTGACGCCATCGACAGCTACTTTGAGAACCAGTACGGCAAATATAATTTCATCGACACCGCCGGTATGCGGAAAAAGTCCAAGGTAGATGACAACATCGAAAAATACAGCGTTCTGCGGGCCACCATGGCTATTGAGCGCAGCGACGTCTGCCTCATTCTCATCGACGCTCAGGAGGGTGTCACCGAGCAGGACACCAAGGTCGCCGGTCTGGCGCATGACGCGGGCAAGGCATGCATTATCGTGGTGAACAAATGGGACCTGATCGAAAAGGACGGCAAGACCATGGACCGTATGCGTGAGGACATCCGCCGGGACCTGAGCTATATGCCCTATGCCCCCATTCTGTTCATCTCCGCCCTGACCGGCCAGCGGGTGGGCCGTCTCTTTGAGCTTATCAACTACGTCAACGATCAGGCGGCCATGCGAATCACCACCGGCACGCTGAACAGCGTGCTGGCCGACGCCCAGACCCGCGTCCAGCCTCCCACGGACAAGGGACGCCGCCTGAAGATCTACTACATGACGCAGGTGGGCGTCAAGCCGCCCCACTTCGTCATCTTCTGCAACGACAAAAAGCTCTTCCACTTCTCCTACCAGCGGTATCTGGAAAACCAGCTCCGCAGCGTGTTCGGCCTGGAGGGCACCCCCATCGTGCTGACTATCCGCCAGAAGGGAGAGGACGACGGTTGAACCATCTCATCGGTGCTACACTGCTGGCCTCACTGGTCATATTGCTGCTGGGCTATTTCTTAGGTTGTCTCAACGGCTCGGTAATGGTCAGCCACTTCATCATCAAGGACGATGTGCGGCAGCACGGCAGCGGCAATGCGGGCCTGACCAACTTCTACCGCACCTACGGTGCCAAATACGCACTGGGCGTCATCCTCTTCGACATGGGTAAAACAGTGATCGCCTGCCTGATTGGCGGTGCAGCCTTCGACTATCTGGCCGGCGACTGGATGTTGGGCGTCCTGCTGGGCGGCCTCGGCTGCGAGCTGGGGCATATGTTCCCGGTGTTCTTCGGCTTCAAGGGCGGCAAGGGCATCCTGTCCGGCGGTACGCTGGTGTGGCTGCTGGATTGGCGCGTAGGACTCATCGCTTGGGGGCTGTTCGCCGCACTGTGGCTGCTGACGAAATACGTCTCTCTCGGCTCCGTCTGCGCCGCCGCCTCCATGCCCGTCACCACATTTTTCTTCTGCGGCCGCAGCCTCCTCTACACGGCGCTGGCCGTGCTGATCACCGCGCTGGTGATCTGGTGCCACCGGGAGAATATCACGCGCCTGCTGCATCATCAGGAACGCAAATTCCAATGGCACACCGGCACACCGAAAGAGAAAGAGTAAACAGAGAAAGGACATCACTGACATGAAACACAATCAGATGCGGCAGGTGGTTTTCCCCATCCTGGCCGCCTTTATCTGGGGTACCGCCTTTGTAGCGCAGGATATGTGCGCCGACGCCATGGGCGCCTTCGCCTTTAACGCCAGCCGCTACTTCATCGCGGTGCTGTCACTGCTGGTGGTCATCCTCATCAGCGACAAAATGAAGAAGGACAAGCCCGTCCTCTCCCCCGCCGAGAAAAAAGCCGCCAACAAGCAGCTGTGGATCGGTGGCCTGTGCTGCGGTGCGGCGCTGGCCATGGCCTCCAACTTCCAGCAAGCGGGTATGGTGGCCGGCACTGACTCCGGCAAGGCCGGCTTCATCACCGCCCTATATGTGGTGCTGGTGCCCGTGTTCGGCCTGTTCTTCAAGCGTAAGATCAGCCTTCCCGTATGGATCGCCGTGGCCTTGTCTGTACTGGCACTGTATCTGCTTTGCATCAAGGGCAGCTTCTCCCTTTCCCCCGGCGATCTGCTGATCTTGATCTGCGCCGTGTGCTTCGCGGTACATATTCTGGTCATCGACCATTTCACCGCCTACTGTGACGGCGTAAAGCTCAGCTGTCTGCAATTCCTGTTTGCCGGCGTTATCTCCACCGTGTGTATGTTCCTCTTCGAGGAGGTGGACTTCGCCGCCATCTGGAGCTGCATCCTTCCTCTGCTGTACGTGGGTATTTTCTCCTGCGGTGTGGGCTACACCCTGCAAATTCTGGCACAGAAGGGCTCCAATCCCACGGTGGTCACCATTCTGCTGAGTCTGGAGAGCGTGTTTGCCGTCATCGCCGGTGCCATTATTCTCAAGCAGCAAATGTCCGTCCGCGAGTACATCGGCTGCGCGGTAATGTTCGCCGCCGTCCTCCTGGCCCAGATCGACTTCCCCGTGAAACAGAAAGCCGAATAAAGCGCAAAAAAGAGACCGCCGAGGCTATGTTTTCGTAAGTACACATTGTGGCACAAGGGCGGCTGATGCAGAAGCCGGCGCAGGAAATTCCTGCGCCGGCTTTCTTTTGGTGCCTTCAGGCGTGGAAATAAACCCCCGGTTCTACCGGGGGAAGAAAAATAGCTTTAGCATGAGTAAAACCTCCTATTGCGGTATACTGGTAAAGGTTTGGCGACCGCATTACCAGAGCGATAGGAGGTTTTATGCAGATAAAGAAAGACGAAAGAAACGAGATAAAAAGTACATCACATTCAAGATACCGTTGTCAGTATCACATCGTATTTGCACCGAAGTACCGCAGGAAAGAAATCTATGGGCAGCTGAAAAAAGACATAGGAGAAATACTGCGGACATTGTGCAAGCAAAAGAATGTGGAAATACTGGAGACAGAGGCGTGTGTAGACCACATACATATGCTGGTGAGTATTCCACCGTACCTGAGTGTAGCACAGTTCATGGGATTTCTCAAGGGGAAGAGCAGCTTAATGATTTTCGACAGGCATGCGAATTTGAAGTACAAGTATGGGTCGAGAAATTTTTGGTGTAGAGGATACTATGCGGATACCGTGGGACGCAATAAAAAGATCATAGCGGAGCATATCCGAAACCAACTGGAGGAGGACTACGCCGCAGATCAGATCAGCATCAAAGAATATGTAGACCCGTTTACGGGTGACAAGAATAAGAAGGCATAAAAAGGCAGCCGCTTGAAGCGGCTGCCTGAAATGGTAATGCGGTGTCAAACCTTCAACGCCCCTTTTAGGGGCTACGGTCGTAATAGCCCCTTTTAGGGGCAGGTCAAACCACCAGTTTACTGGTGGTTATGATTATTGCGCCCAAAACGGCTTTCCCGCCACCGGGGTCATCGGTTTTGGTACAGCCTTGACTATATGGCTCAGGCGAATTCCAAAGCCGCCTGCTAAAACGATCGCGTCTATAAAACCTCCCGCTCGCAGCGTAAGATTCAATCCATACCCGGTTACCAGCACCCGGCAACGCACTTATGCACCCCATAGCGATTTGCCGAATTAAGAGTGTTATTCTTGGAAAAACATATTGATCTACACTTTCGCCGTACACGCTGTCAGAGATGGATAGTACAGGCACTTCACATTTTCCGCTGTGTTTAAGAAGCGGGAAAGTGCAGTTACGTTAGTGGGAGTGCCACAGTACGGCAGTAAAGGGGAAAACTGCTACCGTGGCAACAGGCAGCGGCAGCGAAGCGGTAGCGGAAAGCTGTGGTGGCACAGTCCTTTTGACCGACAGCGGTACACGGGAAAACCGATTACGCGAGGAACATGAGGCAGGTTTGACACAGGGCATAGCGCGCTGAGGAAGTCTTGAAACGTAGTTTCAAGCGGCGTTTTTGGGTACTTTTGTCGCTGGTGACAAAAGTACCCCGCCGGAGGCAACACGTAAAAGACCCCCGCCGGATGGCGGGGGTTCAATGAATGATGAAGAATTTAGGGAACGGATTCCCACGCCAGTGTGAGCACTGGCTCGGAATGACAACACTATGTCCGTCCGAAACGACGAGGGACGCGGATTGCCACGCCAGTGACATCGGTCACTGGTTCGCAATGACAGGAACATCGTGGGGTTCGGAATGACAGTTCTGGTGGAAGCGGGGGCGGAATGACGGGGGTGGCGCGGACGGCTGCGGCAGATTTTTCGTTTTTGCTTTCCGCGGGGCACCTCTCTCTGCGCGAGGCGGGGGCTAAGGGAGGAGGGAGGTCAGATCGAAGAGGCGGGGGGCATTCCGGCAGAAGAGGGCGTAGGCGGTCAGCGCGTAGAAGCCCTGCTCAGTCGCCATGCCGTCCGGCTCTATTGGAACGACTATTGCACCGTCCGACGCCACCTGCTTGGCTGCCGCCCTATCCGGGTTTACTTGACTGGCTGTCACGCTGTTTGGGTGCGATTGTCTGGCTGCTGCGGTGACCGGTGCGGTCTGCTTGGTCACCGTGGGTGCTACGGCGGGAGGCTCCGGCAGCTCATCGCTGTGACGGAAGCCGCCGCCCGCGCAGGCAAAGGCACAGAGTCCGTCCAGCGGTGACGCACCGTTTTTGATGAAGCGGCTGTCCGCTGCCGGATCGATGCCCAGCGACGTCAGAGCCACAATGACCTGAGCGCAGGATTCGCTGTTGACCGTACCCCAGCTCATGAAGCCGCCGTTATCCTGCTGGACGCGGGAAAGGCAGGTCAACGCCCGCTCCACGGCGGCTTGGACGTCCCTGTTCTCCAGATAGGGGGACAGGGACGTTAACGCCATGGCGGTCATATCTACGTCCGATGCTTCACCCAGCAGCGTCCAGCCGCCATCAGGGCACTGGGCGGAGAGGATCTCCGACACCAGACCCTCACGGGTGGTCTGCTCCTCACCCTCCGCCGCCTGCGGGATGGCGTAGCCGCCGCAGTCCAGTGCGATCAGTGCCCAGATGGGGCCGTTGAGACCCTGTATGCGGAGGTAGCTCATGTTCGAAAGACCCGCCGTCAGGTCGATGCCCGCCACGGCCGTGGCGTCGTATCCGGCGGCGGTCAGACCAAGGATGGTGCGGGAGGTGTCCGTGGATTTTGCGCGGTGGAGACGCGGAGAGCCGGCCTGACGGACATAATCCTCCGCTGCCGCCTTGTAGCTGCGCGCCATCTCATCGGTGAGGAGACCGGCACGGCGCAGACCGATTACCGCCCACTCACCGCCGATGGAGCCTGTGGTGGGGGCGGGCTGTGATAGCAGGTATTGACCGGTTTCCCGGTAGGCGGTCTGCCACGGGGATTCCTGCGTCTGCCCGCCGCAGGCACAGAGAAGCAGCGCGACGGCCGCCACAAGAGACGTAAAGAGCCTTTTCATAGTGCACCTCGCTTACAGAAACAGCACGTATTTCAGACGGATACGGCGGAGGGGACCGGAGGCGCACCATGTGCGCGTCCAGACCTCGTCCTTCAGGCGCAGGGCGCGCTGACGCTGGCTCTCCTCCATAGGGTGACCGCTGAATTTTGCTTCCTCCCAGAGAGACACCACCGACAGGTACTCCTGACGGAGATCCTCGTCGATGTCCTGCGCGTAGTTCGCAGGGGAGCAGTTCCGCAGGGGCAGACCCTGAGACAGAAGAACGTCCATGGTGTAGAGGTAGATGGTGCGGATGGCGCGGGGAATGTCGTCACTGAGGAAAGCAGCCTTCCGGCGCGCCGTCTTTTTGCGCTGCCACGCCAGCCACAGGACGAACAGGCACAGGAGAACCACCGCCGCCAGTACCGACAGGAAAAGCAGTATTTTCAGCCGGTATTTCAGCCAGAAGGACAGCAGGGGCGGCTCCTCGTCCTCCTGCTGGGGGGCGTCAAGATTCTCGGATTCCTGCGCCCTTGAGGAGTGTCCCACAAGCCCGGAGATGCTGCGGTATGTCTCCGCCTGCTCCATCGCCGAGAGGTAGCCGGGAGCGACCTCGAAGGGGAGCCAGCCCACGCCGTCCTGGTAGTATTCCACCCAGGCGTGGCCGCTGGTGCCGTTCAGCGTCAGCGTTTCGCCGGGCTGTAGGCGGGAGGCATCGTCCTTCGTTACGAGGAAGCCCTCCGCGTACCGGGCGGGGATGCCGTAGTAGCGGAACATCATCGCCGCCGCCGAGGCGTAGTGGACATCGTAGCCCGTCTGGGCACCGTCCAGAAAGCTGAGGACAAAATCGACGCCCGGCGGCACCGGCGATACGCTTTCGCTATAAGTGGCGTAGGTACTCAGGTAGAACAGAATGTTCTGCTTCGCCTTCTGGTAGTCAAAGTGGCGTTGCCCGTCCTCTACGGTGTAGGCTCCCAGCTTCTCCCGCAGGAAGCTGTCAAGCTCCGGGGGGAGGGCGGTGTCCACAGTGTAGACGTAGCGGTTATAGGCACCCTCCGTTTGCAGGAAGGCGGAGGGCAGCACCGCGTCCGAGGTGAGGCCGGCGGCGATCCTCTGGTACTGAACGATGATGTTGTTCGCCGCGAGGACGGTGTAGCTCCGCTGACCGCGCAACCCCGGCGCGTACTGCGCCGCGTCGCCGATGGCGGCGGCATCCAGAGTGGGGCTGGTGGGCATGGTCTCATAGGGAGCGTACAGATACCGGGAGGACGCTGCGGCGTTGGTGACGGTGATGCGGTTCTCACCATGCAGCACCTCCGGGGCGGCGGACTGCGCCGCCCCCACGATCTGGGCTTGCCCGTAAAAGGCGTCGTGGTGGAGCCAGTAGAAGGTGTCCGCATTGGCGGAGAGCGTGGCGTTGGTCTGGGGAAGCCAGCGGCTGCCGTCGTAGACCTCCCCCACGAAGCCGCGCAGGTAGTAGGAGCCGGGCTGGGACATGGTGACGCGAAGCATGGCATCCTCGCTCTGGCGGCGCGTTCCCGCAGAGGTCAGATCGCCGTCGGTGAGTCCGGCATCGTCGTTGGAGCCGCAGCGTATCTCCTGCACCGTGCGGGAGAGGTGCTGCTGGAGGGACGTGAGAAGCGCGGGACGCGCCGTGTCGCCGAGGGCGGTCAGCACTACGGCGGCGGCCAGAAGGAGCAGGGCGGCGCGGCACCATACGCGGACGGCGGCGGTGCTGCCGCGCCTGCCGAAGCGAATGGCGTACAGCAGGAGCAGCACCAGCGCGCCCAGCACCAGCTGCCACGGGGAGGCTGTCGGTGAAAACGTCAGCAGAAGCAGTGACAGCAGAAGGGAGGCCGTCCAGAACCATACGGGACGGGGACGGCGGGCGTAAGCGGCACTCCACAGACCCAGCAGCGACGCCAGAGCCGCCGCCACCGCCGCAGGCGGCGCGGCAGAGTCCGCAGCGGCGTAGGCGGGGTAGATGCGGGGGTGGAGCTGCTGCCACGCGGTAAGGAGGCTGTCCAGCAGCGGGGCGACGCCGTCCCGCGCAAGAAGGAGCGTTGCCGCGCACAGGAGCATCCAGAGAGCGGGCGCAGCCCAGAAACGCTTTCGCTCGGCGGTCAGGGCGGCGGACAGGGACGACGCCGACGCGGCGAGAAGGGGGATATACACCGGTACCGGCAGTGAAAACAGCAGCACCGGGAGGGCGGACAGTCCTGCCGCCAGAAGCAGTGCCGACAGCCAAGGGGTATTCTTAAAGCGCAAGGTAGACACCCTCCTCTCCGGACAGTGTTTCCGGTGATACCGACAGGAACGAAAAGCGGCTATCCGCCGCAGGCGGCGCGGGACGGAGCGTCACCACAATGATATGGGCGTATTCCGAGGCTGCTGCCATCAGGTGATGGAGCACGGATGGCTCCTCGCAGCGGATCTCCGAGGACAGGACATCGGGGAGAGACTGGGTCAGCTCCTCCAGACAGGTGACCTCACGGAACGTCAGCTCGCCGGAGGCGCGATCCAGCCACGCGAGGCGGTGGGGGATGCTTTCGCCGCAGAGGGCGGCGGAGACGGAGACCGCCGCCTCACCCAATGCCTCCCGCTCCGCTGCCGAGGGCGCGGCATCCGCGCTGCTGTCCAGCAGGAGAAGGAGGGAGTCGTCCACCGGCAGTCCCAGCTGGCGCACCATGAGGTGATCCGTCTTTTCCGACAGCTTCCAGTGGATGCTCCGGATGCGGTCGCCGGACAGGTACTCCCGCAGGGCGAACGTCTCGCTGGGGTCATCGCCGGGGCGGTACATGGAGAACTCGTCGCTGTCGCCGAGGGAGCGTTGCCGCTCGGAGACGGTCAGCTCCACCGGGTAGACGGTGGGCATGACCAGCGTGGCGGCACCGCAGTCCACAGGCACCGCCGCACCCCGGAGACCGAACAGGTCAAACACGTGCAGCTGGGTCAGCTCCACGGTCAGCTTGCCGCAGCGGCGGGGGCGGAGAGTGTGCTGAAGCTGCTGCGAGCCCCTGCCGCCCACGGAGAGACGAAATACCGCGTCCTCCGTCTCGCCGGTGAGCAGGTTGCGGCAGCGGAGGACGGCGCGGAGACCGGCACAGCTGAAAAAGCAGGCGTTGGAGGCGCGGAGCTCCACCGTCAAGTCCTCGCCCTTGCGGCAGGAGACGGGTGCGGAAAGAGAAGCCGTGATGCGGCGGCGCACCAGCAGCGAGAGAGAGAGCTCCAAGGCGGCTGCCAGCAGACTTGCCAGCAGTAGGAAGCCCGCCGCGTTTCCGCTGCCCCAGAGCCAGATGGAGAGCCAGAGCAGCAGCCAGAGCGCGAATAAAACTCTGTTTTTCGCCATGGCTCAGATGTGGTCGGGGCGGGTGACCTGCCGGAGCACCTCCGCCAGCACGTCCGATGGGGAGGTTTCGGAGATCCGCGCCTTGGGGGAGAGGACGATGCGGTGGGCGCACACGTCCGCGAATACGTCGGTCACGTCGTCGGGCAGCACGTAGTCGCGACCTGCCATGAAGGCGCGGCTTTTGCACATACGGCACACCGCCAGCGCGCCGCGGGGGCTGACGCCCAGCACCACGAGAGGGTGGCTGCGGCTTGCCTCCGCCAGCTTTGTCACGTATTCCAGCAGCGCGTCCGCCATGTGCACCTGCTGCGCCTGCGCCTGCATGGTCAGGAGCTCCTCCGCAGAGCAGACGGTCTGCACCGCTTGCAGCGGGTCGCCGGTCTGGCGATCCCGGAGGATGTTCACCTGACTGGCGAAGTCGGGGTAGCCCATCTCCAGCCGCACCATGAAGCGATCCAGCTGTGCCTGGGGCAGCAGCTGCGTGCCGGCGGAGCCAACGGGGTTTTGGGTGGCGATGACCACGAAGGGGTCGGGCAACTTGTGGGTGTGACCGTCCACGGTGACCTGTCGCTCCTCCATGACCTCCAGCAGCGCGGACTGGGTCTTGCTGGAGGTGCGGTTGATCTCGTCTGCCAGCAGAAGGTTGGTCATCACCGCGCCGGGCTGGTAGACGAAGGCACCGCTCTCCTTGCGGTACAGGGAGAAGCCCACGATGTCCGAGGGCAGCACGTCCGGCGTGAACTGGATGCGGCCGTATTGCAGACCCAGCGCACGGCTGAAAGCCAGCGCGGTGGTGGTCTTGCCGGTGCCGGGGACATCGTCCAGCAGCACGTGTCCGCGGGAGAGCGCCGTCATCAGAATTTTCTCCAGAGTCGCCTCCTTGCCCACGATGACCTTGCCGACCTCCTGTAATATCTTTTCAATGTGTGCGTTCATACTGTTTTCTCCTCACCATTCTCTATAATAGTTGCCGCTGGAGGCACCGTAGACGCCGGCGTCGGCATTGAAGCCGCCGATGTCCTTGCCCAACGCCAGCGTGAAGCGCAGGCGTATCTCTGCGCCGTCCTGCGGCTTGCAGGCACTCATGCTGTAGCCGGGATAGCGTCCGTTGTAGGAATACATCCAGCCCGACCAGCGGTAAAAGTCAAATTCACCCAGACTGTCCATGGACGCGGGCTGGGGGTCAAGGCCTGCGCCGAAGTCGTCCATTTCGTCGCTCACGATCAGTTCCATCAGCTCCTCGTCAATGTAGAAGCCGTCGCAGATGCCGGGCCTCTGTATGGCGGCGAGATAGTTGCTGCTGACGGAGGGGGAGAAGCCGTTGTCCGACAGCAGCTGCGTCACCATGGTCAGGAGATTCGTGCCGCCGGGAACCGTTACGTCCGTGGGGGACACCAGATAGCCAAGACCTACGGTGGTCGCCTCTACGCTAATGGTGACGGTCACGTCGCCCTTCTCATAGTACACCGTCCAGCTCTGCTTGACCGCGTATCCATCCGCGTCCGTGGCGGAGATGGTGATGGTGTTGGCTCCCTCGTTGGAGAGGTACGTTTCGTAGCCGAAGGAGCTGCCCGTCTGGCTGCAGGGGGAGTAGATCTCCTGCTCGTTGACCCAGACTCGGTAGTTGTTCAGGTAGAGCTGCTCGCCGCCGGAGCTGACGGAGTTGATGATCGTGATGACATCCGGGCTTTTCAGAACGAGACCGTTTTCCAGACCGATCACGGTGCTGCCCACCTCGATGGAGGCGTTGATGACGGGCTTTTTCTCCTCCGGCGTCGCCTCTGCGTTCCGGTGGAAGCGCACCAGCCACTTGTAGACAAGGTCCGTACCGTCCGCGTTGGTATAGTGCAGCGACAGGTACGCGGGCCGCCGGGTGTCCAGCGTCGCCGTGTACCAGCCGTCGCCGTCGGGGGACAGGGGCTTGTTGTTGTAGCGCACCTGCCGGAGCTGCTCCCTGCCCGTCTCCTGATTGAGATAGAAGCGGAAGCGGAAGAACTCAGTGTCCAGATAGACGGGGAGTTCCTCGGCAATGTGGGAGGGCTGGCTGGTGGTATTGTCGATGACGGTGCCGTTGAAGCTGTTGGTGATCTTGAAGCCGTCCTCCTTGTATTCGACAGTGTAGCGGGCGGTGACGGTGTCGTTTCTGCCGCCGGCACTGATCTCGAAGGTGTTGACACCGTATTCCAGCGTTGCGGAGAAGCGGTCGCCGCTGCCGGTGACGGTCTTGCCGTTGAAGCGGACGGAGGCGCGGAGCTTATTGCCGTCCTTCAGACCGTAGGCGGTGAAGGAGAGGGTGCCGTCCGACGTGGTGCGGAGATCCGCAAGGGATACGCCGTCGCTGTCGCGGACGGCGATAATGACCACCTCACCGCCTGCGCCGTAGTAGACCGTGTAGCCCTGAGACGCAGTGACGGTGTTTGCGCCGTCGCTGTAAAAGGCGCAAACCACGATGGAGTTGGCACCCTCGGCGAGCTTCAGGAGCACGCTGGAGGAGGACGCTTTATAGTCGAGGGACTGACCGTTCAGGGTGACGGTGAGCCCCAGCACCTGAAGCTCCGGCTTCAGATGGCGGATGGTGAAGGTGTAGCGTTCGTAGTCCACCACGTCGCCGTCGATGATGCTGGTCTCGAAGTAGCGATCCGGGTCGCCGACCTCGGCACTGCCCTGTGCCTCGCCGGGGCGGCGGGCTGGCAGCTGACCGCCGGAGCCGCCGCCGCTGCTGCCGATGTCCATAAGGTCGCCGATGCCGCTGTCGTCCGAGGGCACGTCCTGGGGCGGTGCCTCAGCGGGAGCGTCCGTCTGCTCCGGGGGCGTCTCCTGGGACGGCTCCGGCTGCTCCGGCGGGGGCGGCTCCTCCGCTTCCCCGCTGAGAGAGGAGCTGTCGATCTGGGAGGTGCTGTCCGCGTCGTAGAGAAGTTCCGAGGAGGACACCAGCATACGGGAGGCGGCGTCCACGTCCTCGCGGGGCGGGGCCTCTGAGCGCAGTGACAGCGCGCATAGCGTCAGCGCGACGCACAGCAGCAGCCACAGACCGCCGCGCAGGAGACGTATCGTTCTCTTTTTCATTGATTTTCTCCTTGGTTCAGAACGCCGCTCGAAGGGAGAGACCATAGAAGTCTCCCCCTCCGGGCGAGGTTATTCGTCGTTTCTGCGGCGGGTCTGCTTTGTAGCGGAGAACCACTTCCACAGCAGCACGATGATGCCCAGTGCCGCCAGAATGCCCGCGCCCATCCAGATGATCGTCCAGTCGAAGGGGCGGTCAGGCTTTGCAGCCTCTTCTGTCCGCAGGTCGTCCAGAGGCAGCTCCGCAGGCTGCTCCGCCGAGACGGTATCGTCCGCCGCCGTCAGCTCCTTGTACTTGGCGGTCGCCTCCTCCAGAAGATCGATCGCCCACTGGGGCACCAGAGCCTTCTGCACGGGGGTCAGCGCGTTATAGGCGTCGGTGGCGCGCTTGATGGCGTCATAGCTGTCCTTGGTGACGGTGCCGATAGCTTTGATGAACTCCACGACCCTCTGCGCCGCCTTGTAGTTTTCCTCGTAGGCCGCCATACGTGCCGCAGCGGTTTCCAGTGCGGTGACGCCCTTGACCAGCTTTTTCTGCGCGGCGGTCAGGGCGTTGTACGCCGACTGCGCCCGGGAGATCTTGCCGCGGAGCACCGCCGCATCGGATTCGGACATAACGTCCGGCACGTAGCCGATGTCGTCGATCAGCGCGTCCACCACGGAGGCGGCGTAGCGATCCAGCGCGGAAAGGATGCCGGAGGTGTCCACACTGCTGTCCATGGCGTTGCGGGCGCGGCTCGCCAGACGCTCCAGCTTGTCCGACAGGTCGGGGTACGCCTTTTTATCCTGCTGGAGACGGGAGCTTAGAGAGGAGATGCCGCTGTTGTAGGCGGAGAGCAGCGATTCCGCACCTTGCAGTGATGCAAGCAGATCCTTGTCAAAGAGCTGCTTCTGCTCCGCTGTGAGGCTGTTGTACGCCGTGCGGGCGTTCTTGATGCGCGTTTCCAGATTCTTCAGTGCGGAGGCGGGGGTCTTGCCGGACTTGTAGGCAATGTCGCCGGTCAGAGCTTCCGCAATATCCACCACGTAGCCGTTCATCACCGCGTCCATGGCGGCCTTGTCGGTGCACTCGCCCAGCTGCGTCACAGCACCGTTGTACAGCTTTTCCACCGTCTTTTTGATGTAGTCGTATCGCTTGCAGTCCTCGCCGTACCACTTTTTCAGGGCTTCAAGGTTTTCCGTGTACTGCTTGTACAGCTGCTGCATACCAGCCAGCTTGCCGTATTTCGTCACAAGGGACTGCCGTGTCTTGTCCAGAGCGTTGTATGCCGATTCGATGGTCTTGAGCTTGGTCGCCAGCTCCTTCAGCCTGGCACCCGCCGCGTCGTCGATGAGAAGATCCACCACGCCGGCGGCGAAGGCATCCACGCAGCTCTGCACCTCGGCACCGGTCTTGCACTTGTCCAGCGCGGCAAGCCGGTCGTCCAGAAGGGCTTTCAGCTTGTCCTTGATGGCGGGGTAGGTCTTGGCACTGTCCTCCTTCAGCCTGTTCAGCTCGGCTTTCGCCTCGTCCTTCGCCGCCTGCACCAGCGTGTCGGCGTTCATGGCGGAGAGCATGGTCTCGTAGGCTTCCACGATAGCCGGGGCTTTAGAGGCGGGAGCGTTGATAACGGCTTCCGTCTCGGCCAGTTGGGTTTCCAGCGCGTCCCGCTGGGCGGGTGTGGCGGCTGTGCGGACGTTGTCGGTATAGTAGCTGCGGAGATAGGCGATCACCGCGCTGCGGCTTGCCGTTTCCTCCAGCTGCCACATAAACAGGGGGCAGCCGCTGTTCAGCTGGGCGATGCTGTCCACCATGTCGCCGGTGCGGTTTATCGCCGCCGCCGTCAGTGTGTCCAGAACGGTGATGCACTCGCCCTGAGAGCTGAACCAGCCCTTCGCCTGACGGGAGCTGCTGCCGAGGACGTAAAGACCGTCACGGTACTGTCCGGCAATGGGGAAGCCCACCAGAGAGCCGATGCGGTTGGTTCTGCTGCCCACGTCGAGAAGTCCCGCGTTATAGCAGTTTTCCACGGTGAGAGAGGGGTTGCCATTGGAGATAGATGTGCCATAATCTCCCGCCTCGCCGCCGAGGATACCGCCGACGATGGTGGTGCCGGAGACAGTGCCGGTGTTGTAGCAGAGGGAGATGGACACGTTGCCGCTCTTGCCCACGCCGAGGATGCCGCCGGTACCGCCCTTGGGCTTTTCGCCGCTACTGAGAACGGCGGTGGTGTCGTTGGAGATATGGCCGGTGTTGGCGCACTGGGTGAAGGTGACCTCGCGGGAGGTGATGCCGGCGATGCCGCCCACGCCTGTGCCCTTGTCCACGGTGACGGCGCCGGTATTGACACATCTGGTCAGGGCGCCGCCGGCGGCATTGCCCGCCAGACCGCCCACACCGCCGGAGATATAGGCGCCGCCGCGCTTGCAGGTAATATCGATGCTGCCCTCGAAGCGGCAGTCGGTCATGGCGCCGCTGAGCTTGCCGGCGATGCCGCCCACGGCGCAAGTATCTCTGGTGCCGAAGCCGGCGGCGCTGATGCGCACCCGGGATACGCAGCGCTCCAGCTTGGCGTTGGCCTCGCCCACGATGCCGCCTATGTGCTTGGCGGTGGTGGAGACGTCCTCAAGGCGGATCTCGCCCTCGACGGTGAGGTTTTTGATGGTGGTGCTGCCGGAGGTATAGCCAAACAGGCCGGCATAGCCGTTGCTCAGCGCGGTGACGTACAGGCCGGACACGGTGTGGCCCTGGCCGTCAAAGACGCCGCGGTAGGGGTGGTTGTTCTGCCAATCGACATAGCAGCCGATGGGCGTCCAGGGGCGGTAGCCCAGGTCGATGTCCGCCGTCAGCACGGCGCTGTAGCTCTGAGAGTTGTTGGAGGAATTGTTGATCTCCGCGGCCAGCCAGGCCAGCTCCTCGGCGGTGCCGATCTGATAGACGCCGCTGGCGTCCTTCCCGGGCTCGACAGTGGTGCCGTTCCAGGCGCTCTCGTTGGCGGCGGAGGCGGCCAGGGCCGTCAGCCGGGCAGAGACGTCGGCGAAGATGTCCGACAGAGCCTGCTTGCCGGTGGCCAGCTTGTCCTCCAGCACGCCGTAGTCGTCGATGTCCTCCAACGCCGGAGTGGCCGCCGCGTGAAGGGCGGCCTTGCCGCTGTCCAGCACGGCGGTGAGACGCGCCTTCCACGCATAAGAGAGGGCGTCCATGTCACCGGCGATGGCCGTCAGAGCGTCGATGTAGCCCTGCTCCAGCATGGCCAGGCTGTCCAGCACCTCCTGCCGGGCCAGCGCCCGGGCGGCGGAGGCGGCGGTGTCCATGTCCGGCGCGGTGTCGCCGGTGGTGAAGTCCCTGGTCAGGGCGTCCATGGCCTTGCGGGCGTCGGCGTACACCGCCTCCACGCCGTCAAGGTCCGGGGCGCTGAACAGCTTCAGCTTCCAGCCCTCGTAGGCGCGCAGGGCCTTGGCCATGTCCTCCGGGGCGTAGTTCCGGTCGTAGATATACTTGTTATACAGCTCGTCCGCGGCCTTGGCGGGATAGGTTTTGATCCCCGCCAGCTCGCCGTCGATGTGCTCCGTGCCCATATAGACCTGCCGCAGCTTGGCCACGGCCGCCACGGTGGCGGCGCTGTCGATGGCCTGGGCGGCGGTCTCCAGCAGGGCGTCCATGGCGGACTGCTCGTCCGTGTCGTAGATGTTGGCCGCGGCGTAGGCCTGCATATCCGCCAGCAGCGCGGCCTTGTCGGCCTGCAGCTGGGTGGGCACAGCGGACAGCGCGGCATCGGCCTCGGTCAGCAGGGCGTCCACGGCGCTGTCTGCCGCCTCCTCGATGCGGCGGACGTAGTCCATGATAACGGCGTTGTAGGCCGCGCTCTGGTCGCCGTAGACGGCGTAGTTGGCATCCCGCTTGGCGTCAAAGCGGATCAGCTTACCCAGCAGGGCCTGGGTGGCGGAGAGCTTCTGTGCGGTGCCGCCGTCGGCGCGGACGGGGGAGTCATAGCTGGCGACCTTGGCGGTGTCGCTGCTGCCGGTGGTGGCCATTTTCGCGATGCCCCACAGGGCGTTGGCGCTGCTGCTGCGGGCGTGGGTGACGGCGCCGCTGAGCCATACGCCGATGATGCCGCCGGCAATGCCGTCGGTGGTGCCGCTGGCCGCCGCCGAGACGGTGCCGCTGTTATAGGCGTGGGTCAGGGACACATCGCCCACATACTGGCTGCTGCCGCCGGTGGTCTTTTCGCTGCCGGCCTTGCCGAGGATGCCGCCGGCACCGCGGCCGCCGGCGGTGGAGCTGCCGGAGCGGACCGTGCCGCGGTTTTCCACATAGGCGGCAGAGAAGGACGCGCCCTCGCCGGGGGTCGCCGAGCCTACGATGCCGCCCACGTCGTACCCGCCGGTGACGGCGGCGTGGTTCACGCACTCCCGCGCCTTGCCGATGCCGCTGCCGCCCACGATGCCGCCGATGGCGTAGCCGCAGGGGGAAGAATTTCCGTAGGTGAAGGTGTAGCAGTCGATCTGCAGGTGGTTTTCACAGTAGCGCACCAGGCAGCCGTCCTTCTCCTGGGCGGCGCCCATGCCGCCCACGATGCCGCCGATCTGGCAGAGCATGGAGGAGTTCACCAGGTATCCCTCGTCGTAGCTCTCCGGGTTGGCCAGGAACAGGCCATAGGCGCGGCAATTCTCTATGTAGCCGGCGGCCATGTGTCCGGCGATGCCGCCGATGTTGCCCACGCTGCTGCCGGTGCTGCCGGCGTTATAGCTGTTTTTCAGGAAGGCGGATGCCTCGCAGTTGTAGAGGACGCCGTTGTTCTCTCCGGCGATCAGGCCGGCGCCGCTGCTCTGGCGGACCAGAATGCGGCCGGCGGCCTTGACGTTCCGCACCGTGCCCGTGCGGGCGATGATGCCGAACAGACCCTGGGGATGGCTGCTGACGCCGGTGGTCACGCAGATGCCGTGGATGACGTGGCCCTGGCCGTCGAAGGTGCCGGTGTAACCGTTGTTGATGCCGCCGTTGGCGATGGGCGTCCACTCCTGCCCGTTCAGGTCGATGTCCGCCGTCAGCACGGCGCAGGCGGAGCGGCTGCCGCTGTTGACGGCGTCGGCGAACCAGGCCAGCTGCGCGGCGGTGCCGATCTCATAGGGAGAAGCGGCGGTGCCGCTGCCGGAGGGCTGGGTCTTGCTGCTGCCGTCCCACTTGTCCCTCACGCCGCTGCCCACGGACACGGTGAAGTCCTGCAGCACGGCGGACAGCGCGGCCTGACTGCTGCGCAGGGTGGCGTCCAGCGCGACCGTGTTGGTGCAGGCATCCAGCTTGGCCCTGCCGGCGTCCAGCGCGGCTTCCAGCGCGGCGGACTTCGCCGCCAGCTGCGTCAGGACGTCGCCGTTTATCCCGTGCCACACGGCGGCGGCCTCGCCCCGGAGGTCGTTCAGCTTTTTCAGCTCGTTGGTATAGGCGTCCTCCAGATCGCGTATCGCGTTTTCCTTTTCTTTGACAAACTGGGTCTCCTGTGCCTTGGTGGGCACTGCCTTCATCTCCGCCAGCGCCGTCTGGGCAATGGGCATCAGTTTGTCAATCTCCGCCTGAGCGTAGGCGGTGATCGCGTCGACAGACTTGTCCTCCAGCTCGCCATAAGGGGTAAGGCTGGCGCCGTTCAGGGCTGCCTTGGCCTTGTTGTAAATGCTGTTCAGAGAGGTCCAGCCGGTGTCGCTGTACTGGGATTTGTCGTACGTATTGAAGTCGTTTTTCAGCTTGTCCAGCGCGGCGGTCTTGGCGGCTTTGAAGTCGTTTTCCGCCTTGGCATAGGCCGCTTCCTCCGGGTTGGTCACCACGGTGGGGGCCTTCAGCTCCCAGGCGAGGACGGGCCAGCCGCCGGCGATGTCGCTGTCGGCGGTGTATATGGCGCCATCGTCGCCGTTGAGGTATTCGACCATCTCCTGGGGGGACATGTAGTTTGATTTGCTGATCTGAGTTTCGTCAAAATCATCGTCACTGATATTGTTATAAGCGCCAAACTGATCACAATAGATCAGCATACGCTCCAGCGTATACGATGACGTGCCGCCAAACAAGTCGCCATAGTCATTTCCGCTGAGTGTCTTTCCTTCCAGCCCTCTGGGTGCATTGTGCGGTTCAGCAGAGGCCGCGGAATAGCAGCCTACAGCGGTAATATCATTGCAGCTGCCGATGAGACCGCCCATGACGTCATCGTAGTACTCTATATCCGCGTAGTTGTAGCAATAGCTGATTTGAATGACGGCGTCGCTATACCCGGCAATGCCGCCGACACCCATGCTGTATGCATTGCTTCCAATAGAGATGTCTCCCCAGTTGGTGCACTGCTCAAAGGTGGCGTCGGCGTACATCATGCCGACAATGCCGCCCACGCCGTTGCCGTTTAAGACGGTGCCCTCGTCCACGGTGATGGCGATGGCATTTTTGCAGTTCGTAAAGCCGGAATACGAGCCTACACACGCCGCAATGCCGCCCACAACGGGATAACTCTGGCAATCTGCGGTCACCCGGATGCTGCCGTCGGTTTTGAGGTTCCGGATAGCGGCATTCTCCAGATAGCCGAACAGACCGATGTACTCATATTCATAGCTGCCGTCCGCCGTGATGTCCAGCGTGACCGTAAAATACTTTCCATCAAAGGTACCGCTGTAGGATGCACCTTTCACTCCGATGGGTACCCAGTCCTCGCCGGTGAGATCGATGTTCGCCGTCAGCTCGGCGCAGATACCGGATTTACCCCCGTTGACCATCTCGGCAAAGGCCATCAGGTCAGCCGCGCCGGCGATCTGGTAGGGGCTGTCCGCGCGGCCGTCGCCCGCCAGTTCGCCGCCGGCCGCCAGCACCGCCGTGGGCAGAAGGCTCCATACCATGACCACTGCCAGCAGCAGAGATAGTACACGTTTTTTCATTCTCTTTTCTCCTTCTTTCTGTTGATCTCTATTTGAAATAACAGGATAACATGGTGCCGGGGAAAGGAAGAAGCCGGGAGAGGTCGGTGTACCTCTCCCGGCTCGTGGGAAACACGGCTTATGCCGCGCCGGTATACAAAACAAAACGCCCGTCCCCGGAGGGACAGGCGGTACGTTTTTTCCCGGAAAAAACGCTGCTTTTATCCATAAAAGCAGCGCACGATGACTTTCCTGCACACGGAGAGAACGCCCGCTACACTCACAGCTTCTCCTTCGTGCAATTCTCCTGCCCTAACGCCGCGAGACTGACGTCTCCCGTACATGACCTACCTTCTCGAAGCTTGCGCCCCAATGGATGCTGTTCGCCACGGCTTCGCCGCTTTGGTCACTTCCTTGCGTTCACAGTGCCGTTCGCAGAGGGTATCACCCAATTCCTTTTGAACTGCCGCCTGACCGGAATCGGTCTTTACGGCGGCAGCCACACGACATCACAGAACCTGAATATTCAATTTTACGTTATAATTATATAGGGGAGATGATGCTTTGTCAATATGGCGGGGGTTGATTTCCGACGGGATGTCCATTAAAATAGGGGAAACCGCGCCTGCGGCGCGGGGACGGGGGGACGGATTCCCACGCCAGCCTGCGGGCTGCCTCGGAATGACAGGGTGTCCGCGCCTGCGGGCGCGGAGACGGGGAACGCGGATCGCGAACCAGTGACAGCAATATTGGGGGCTGGCTCGGAATGACGGGAGAAATGGGCGGCGGTGAGAGTGATGGGGAGGTTTGTCACATGAAAAAGAGAGGGATATGCTTGCTGCTGGCGGCGGTGATGCTTTGCTGCGCCGCCTGCGGGAGCCGTCAGACAACGGAGGGCGGCGGGGAGAAGGATCGGTACATGACCGACCCGGTACCGGAGGGGAAGCCAGCACCGGTGGAGCCGCAGGACGCGGTGGTGGACGGCGATGCCGTGGGCAGATGCACGTTTTCCATCTCCTGCGAGACCATTCTGGACAACATGGACAAGTGCGTGGAGAACAAGAGGACGCTCGTGCCGGAGGACGGCGTTATTTTCCCCGCCACGGAGGTGGAGATCTACGAGGGGGAGAGCGTTTTTGACGTGCTGCAGCGGGTTTGCCGGGAGAACAAGATACACATGGAGTCCAGCTGGACGCCCGTATACAACAGCGTGTACGTGGAGGGGATACAAAACCTGTATGAGTTCGACGTGGGAGAAGGCTCCGGGTGGATGTACGCGGTGAACGGGTGGTATCCCAATTACGGCTGCTCGCGGTATTCCATGCAGGACGGCGACGTGGTGGCATGGCGCTACACCTGTGACCTGGGATATGACCTGGGCAGCGCCATGGGCGGATAATGGAGGCACCGTGATATAGAGAGCGCTGGTATAGGAAGCGGGATTTCCAGAACGCATTGGCCTCTGGAGATATTCGAGAGACCATCTAACCGTGCGGGCAGACAACACAAAATAATGTACAAAAAGCCAGGGATGGCCCTTTGTGACCATCTCTGGCTTTCACATTCCCATTGACTTGTTTGTGGTTGTGTGGTAGTTGTGTTTGCTACCAAAACCGAAGGGAGAACACGACTATAAAAAAACTTGTACTGCTAACTCTATGCATCACCCTGCTGCTTACAGGCTGCGGGCAGGCTGCGGGCAGGCTGCTGCGCCGGAAGTGGACACCGTTCCCGCGATAGTGCAGGAGGAGACTATCCCCACAACTGACACACAAGATGTGCCGACGGGAATAGCGGAAGTAGCTGTCGAACCAACCATATCAGAAATCCCCGCGCAGTCGCAACACGCGCCCGTTGTTGCGCCGCTGGAGGAACCCGCGATCACTGTGCCAGCCGAACCGCCAACAGCGGACACACCCACACAGACACCCGAACCTGCACCCAATACAGGCTTAGACACCGTGCCGGCGCAGACGGCAGAGGAAGTGCCCTCTGCGCCTCCCGCCACCGGTGGCATCTACTCCGTCGAGGAGGCTGTGCGTGTGGGCAACGAGTACGCCAAGGCACAGTACGGCGTGACCATCGACACCAGTATGACCACCGCTGACTCCAGCTACTATCCCGGCACAGCGGACAGTGTAGCGCGGCTGACCGAACACGGCGGACAGGCCGCATTGAATGCCGCCGTCTGCGGCAATGTGGACGCCACCTTTGCATGTCTCGCGGCATTGGACAACGCGGATGTGGTCAGCGCATACGCACGGTTCAACTGCACCGTTCGCTATAACGCGGCAGGAGATGAGTACATCGTAGTGGTGCTGTACGGATGATATACACGGAGCAGCTTCTGCGTCGGTGTAAGCAAAAAATAGGGAGCCGGTCGTTCGACTGGCTCCCTATCATATTCATACCTCATTCAGTTTTACTCTCAGCGTATCGACGATCTCGTTTCTTTCCTCGTCTGTGCGTGCGGAACGGTATCGCTCCACCGCCGCGTCGCGGAGCTGCTCCGACTGCCGTGACCATACTTCAAAATCCGCTTTGCTCATTGTCCCCTTACGGACACGGGCAAAGTATTTTTTATAGGCGCGGATCTGTATCTGCCATAGCGGATCGTTCTTGGACTTCTCCTTAAAACTTGTCATAGCCCCCACGTCCCGGCAGGTCTTACCTCCCAGCTGCTCAGACGGCCTGTCGCAGTAGGTATAGCTCATTCCCGGCTTTTGTAAGAACCACCGTCCGCAGTGGGCGCATCGCTTTGGCACGAAGCCCCGCTGCAAACCTTTCATAAACTCCACATACACGAAATCCAGCAGCCCGTCAAAGTACATTCGCTCCACGATCTCCGGCTCGGTACAGTACATCCCCTTGAGCATGTACTGCGTCTTTACCTGCGGCGCATCTACCTCTCTGTCCACGCCGAGGCTGACGCCGCTGATAAACGGCTCCAAGTGCGCCTGCAAAATGTGTTCCGCCAAGGGCAGCTTCCGCTGCCCTTTCTTCTTTTCGAAAACGGCCTTGCTGAAAAGCTCATCCAAGAACCACGCGTAGCGTTCCTGTACGAAGCGGATGGCCTTGACCTGCTCCTGCATGAAGGGGATCAGCTTGCTCCTGCGCTGCAGTACAAATTCCTCGATCTCCGTTCTCAGCTCGCCGGTAAAAAGTTCCTCCACCGAAATCATCTCTATATCCTGCGCCAGATACAGATAGGTGCGGTACAGCGGCAGCCGCCCAAACCATTTCAGAGTATTGAAAAACGTTCCCAATACCGCCTCGGTATGGCTCTGGGAGATCACGCTCTCCAGCTCATCCAATGCTTCCTGAAACGGCGTGACGTCCATGTTGAGGATCTCCGTCAGCACAAATCCGTATGGCAGCGGGTACACCTTCTCCTCCACCCAGTACCCCGCCGCACCAAACTCAACGCGTGTGTTGGTATACATCCTGTCCATATCGAACATATCTTTTCCCAAGATACCCACGGCTCGCTCCCTCTCGCGATTGATAATCTATTTCGAATAATAGTGTATCTGCGAATATTGTAAATTATCTATTGCCAAATGTCAAGGAAAATGGTACCATCGCAGCACTCGAATAATCGTAGGTGATATAAATTGTCAAAGGAGGACTGCTATGACATCAAGAAAAACGCTCTCTACCATCGACGCGGACACGCTGCTGTCCACTACATTGCCGCCCACACGGTTCATCATAGACCGGCTGCTGCCGCAGGGGTTACACATCCTTGCCGGAGCACCGAAGGTGGGCAAATCGTGGCTGGCTCTGTGGCTGTGTCTGCAAGTGGCGCAGGGAACAAGCGTGTGGGACTTCCCGACCCATAGAGGCACTGTGCTCTACCTCTGCTTGGAGGACAGCCTCACCCGTATCCAAAGCCGCCTGTTTCAGATCACCGACGACGCGCCGGAGGCACTGCGCTTCGCCACCATCGCCGCCGGCATCGGCGAGGGGCTGGAGGAGCAGCTCACCAACTTTCTTACGCAGCACCCCGACACCTCGCTGGTGGTCATCGACACATTACAGCGCATCCGCACCGGCAGCGACAGCGGCAATCCCTACGCCAACGACTACCGTGACATCTCTGTACTGAAAGCGTTGGCGGACAAGCACCACATCGCCATCCTGCTCATTCACCACCTCCGTAAGATGAACGATGATGACCCCATGAACATGATCTCCGGCACGACAGGCATCAGCGGAGCGACAGACAGCAACTTCGTGCTGAAGGAACGTAGGCGCGGCAGCGGTGAAGCGACCCTGTACTGCACCGGACGGGACATAGAATACCGCGAGCTGCCGTTGGTATTCGATAAGAGCGGCTACACATGGCGGCTGACAGAGCCGGTGGAGGGGGAACGCACTTCCATCGACCCGGAGGCAATTTCCCTCTCTGTCTTTCTGCGTGGGCTGGGCCGCTTCGAGGGAACAGCTACGGAGTTGAGTGCGCTGCTGGAAGCAAAGACAGGGGAGAGGCTAACGCCCAGTGTGCTGTCCAAGCGGCTGGTGAAGTACGCGGAGGTACTGGAGCAGAACGGTATCCGCGTGGTCAGCGAACGCACACGGACAACGCGGATGCTGAGTATCCTTTGCCTTCCGTGTGACGGGAGTGACGGCAGTGACGGGAAAAACTGATATGGTGCCTGTGTTGAATTTGCCGTCACACCTGTCACAGCCGTCACAGAGCGAAAATGTACCGATTTTTGGCAGAGGTACACGATGCTATTTTGCTCCGGAAAAATCACGATTTTGGAGCAAACCCAGGGAAGGAAAAGGAAAGTTCACAGCCACACCGCGCCTCGCGCCGGTTGCCCGCGGTGTTGCCGCCTGTGGGCCGTTGTGTGGCCTCGCAGGGCGAAGGTGGGGTACGGATACCTTCCAGCCTATTTGGGCGCGTGTTGGGGAGCTTTTCGGTGCGCCGAAAGCGAAGCAGGAGAAAGGGGCGGCGTCGTGGACGCCCCCGCCCCGGTCACTTCTGCCCACAGTGCGGGCAGTTTCACAGGGTCAGCCACAGGGGTCGTAAAGTGGCTTTTTCGGTGGGCGGTGGGGACGGAAACAGAAAAAGCCTCGTAGTTACGAGAAAAACTGCGGGGTCGCGGCAAAATTTCAAGGAGGAAAACTAAAATGACAAACACCAAAGAAAAGTACGCTTTTTGGCTCACGCCGGAAGCAAAGAAAATGATAGAAATAAACGCACCGCTGGCTAACTGCGGCAGCCAAAGTGAGTTCGTAGAGAAGGCTGTTCGGTTCTACGACGGCTACCTGAAGGTGCAGAACGCCGGTGCGTTCCTGCCTCACGCAGTGGCTGACGTGCTGGAAGGTTCGCTGGGCGTGTTCGAAAACCGCATGGCCAAGCTGCTGTTCAACCTGGCCGTGGAGCACAACATTACCAACCACCTGCTGGCAGCAGACGTGGATATGACACGCGAGGAGTACAACAAGCTGCGCGGCGGCAACGTCCGCGAGGTCACCAGCACACGCGGTACGATCTCGCTGAAAGATGTGATTCAGGAGGGCTATTATGACTGAATACGAAGAATACAAGCAGACCAATATGCTGGGCAGCTACCAGCCGGAACGTGCTCTGCTGCGTAAGACGGACGATGGTGTGCAGCCCGTGTTCCGTGACGCGGCGTACTACTATGACGAAGACGCTGTCGTTGTGGAGCGCGACATGATGGTGGGCAAGCACTGCTTCCATGTCACCTCTATCTTCCCCAGCCAGCCTACCGCTACCGCCACGAAGAAGCTGCTGGCCTACATCGACGCAAACATAGAGAAAGAAAATCGGTAAATCTTTCAGTAGACTTTGGGCAAGCCTTGCGGTATGGTGTGTGTACCGCATCGGCTTGCCCTTGAGAAAGGAGGAAACATGGCAAGTCAAATCACAGCCAACATCATCAAGAACGGAGAGCCGGTGGACATTCTGTATGGCCGCTTGAGTCAGGAGGACGACCACGCCGGTGACAGCAACAGCATCGTCAACCAGCGCAGCTATCTGGAGAAGTACGCCGCTGACAACGGATTTCAGAACCCCGTGTTCATGGCGGACGATGGCTACAGCGGCACTAACTTCGATCGGCCAGCGTGGCAGGACATCGTAACGCTCATCGAGGCGGGGCTGGTACGTACCCTGATCGTGAAGGATATGTCCCGGCTGGGACGTGAGTATCTGAAAGTCGGTGAGCTGACGGAGCTCTACTTCCCCTCCAAAGGCGTTCGCTTCATCGCGGTCAACGATGGCGTGGATTCGTTAGTGGAGAGCAGCAGCGACTTCAACCCCATCCGCAACTGGGCCAACGAACTCCACGCCAAGGACACCAGCCGCAAGGTACGTTCCGTGAAACGGATGCAGGCGGAGAACGGAGAACGCTTAGGCGGCAAGTCGCCCTACGGCTACCGCAAGCGGGACGATGACAGCAAGCGACTCGTACCCGACGAGGAGACAAAGGGTGTCGTCCAACGTATCTTCAAGCTCTGCGCCGAAGGGAAAGGGCCGAACCAGATCGCCCGCATACTGCGGGATGACCATGTGCTGAATCCCACTAACCAGTACTACCAACAGACCGGTGTGGCCTGCACACGGCTGGATACCACACGCCCGTATAACTGGTGCGGCGCAACGGTGGCGAACATCCTATCCAACCCTGTGTACTTGGGTCACACACTGAATATGCAGAGCAGCACCCTGTCCTATAAGAACAAGCAGATATTCCGCCGTCCGCCGGAGGATCAGGTGCTGGTGAAGAACACCCACGAAGCCATTATAGACCAAGAGTTGTGGGACACGGTGCAGCGCGTTCGGGAACACAAACGCCGTCCGCCCAAGCACATGGACGCGCCGGGGCTGTTCGCCGGACTGGTCTACTGCGCCGACTGCGGCGGATACATGGTGCTGTGCCGCACAGGGAAAATGAAGCCGGAACAGTACTACTTCCGCTGCTCCACCTACGGCAAGCGAGGCAAGGATGCCTGCACGGCTCACCATATCACGGAAGCCAACCTGAATGCTATCGTACTGGATGACCTGCGGCGGGTGACGCACTTCGCGAGAACAAAGAAGCACCAGTTCGCTGCTTACATCAACCGCAAGAACACGGCACAGCTCCGCAAGGAGATGACCGCCACCCAGCGGGAGCTGGACAAAATGGTGAAGCGGAACGCGGATTTGTCCGTCCTATTCAAGAGGCTCTATGAGGACAATGTGCTGGGCAAGATCAGCAACGAGCAGTTCCAAATGCTGTCCGCCGACTACAACGCCGAGCAGAAGCAGTTGGCCGCAGCCATCCCGGAGAAGCAAGCAAAGCTGGAAAAACTAAAAGCCGATGCTGCCAATGTGGACGCATTTATTGAGAAGGCCAGTCGCTACACGGAGATAACCGAGCTGACGCCGGAGCTGTTGTGGCTGTTCATTGAACGCATCGACATTGGCGAGAGGCCGGGCCGCTACAACCGCAATGGTATGCAGGAGGTGCGGGTCATCTACCGCGACATCGGTGTCGTAGACAGCACCATGTCCGCAGAAGATGCCGAGAGTGCCGAAGTCCACTTCATTCCCTCTCTGGAAATGGTCGTGCAGCAGATGGCAGCGCAGACGCAGGTGTCGTAAGCGCAGAACAGATAAAATCAAGACAGAAAAAGAACAGACAGGCAGCGGCTTGCGCCACTGCCTGCCCATACAAAAGGTCATGTCACTTTGTGTACCTGTGAGAAACACCCCGACGGGGGCTTCTTTTTTGCGCTTTTGGCTGTCTCAGAACAGCGTCACCTGACTGGTATCCGCCATACCGGCAAAGGCGCCCAGCGCCTTCAGCTGCTCGATATGGGTCTTACTAAGCTTGTTGCAGATGGTGGCGAACTCCTCTACAGAGATGAAGGTTTTTCCCTTTCGCTTCTCCACCGTGTCCAGCGCCGCCGTCTCACCCAGACCGCGCACCGTTACAAAGGGAGGCAGTAGGCCGTTTTCCGTGATCTTGAAGTGTGTGGCATCGGAGTCGTAAATACTAATGGTGTCAAAATGGAAGCCCCGCAGATAGAACTCATAGCACACCTCCAGCGTCACCAGCAGGTTCTGTTCCACATCGGTGGCGTCCTTATTGTTCTCGATCTCCCTGATTTTCTGCTTCACCGCATCCATGCCGGCGCAGCAGTACTCCGCGTCGAAGGCCTTGGCCCGGATGGAGAAAAACGTAGCGTAGAAGGCCAGCGGCTCATGCACCTTGAACCACGCAATACGGAACGCCATCATCACATAGGCCACAGCGTGGGCCTTAGGGAACAGATAGCCGATCTTGGCCAGAGAGCCGATATACCAATCCGGCACCTGATGCTCCCGCATAGCCTCCTCCCAGCCGTCCTCGAAGCCCTTTTTCTTTACTTTGCCCTTACGCACCGCCTCCATGATCTTAAAGCTCATCTTCGGCTCCAGCCCCATGGAGATCAGGTACAACATGATATCATCGCGGCAGCCCACCGTCTCCAAAACGCTGGCCGTGCCGCCCACGATCAAGTCCCGGGCATTGCCCAGCCACACGTCGGTACCGTGGGAGAAGCCGGACAACCGTACCAGGGTATTGAAATCCTGGGGCATAGTATCCATCAGCATACCGCGGGTGAACCGGGTGTTGAACTCCGGGATAGCCACGGCGCCGGTGGGCCCCAGTATCTCGTCATTTTCAAAGCCCAGCACCTTGGACGAGGTAAAAATACTCATGGTATCCGGGTCATCCAAGGGGATGGCCCGCGCGTTCACGCCGGTCAGGTCCTCCAGCATTTTGATCATGGTGGGGTCATCGTGTCCCAGCATATCCAGCTTCAGGAGGTTGTCCTCCATGCAGTGATACTCGAAATGAGTGGTCACAGTGTCGCTGTTGGCATCGTCTGCCGGGTGCTGCACCGCGGTAAAATCCTCCACATCCATATCATCCGGCACCACCACCAGCCCACCGGGGTGCTGCCCCGTAGTACGCCGCACGCCCACGCAGCCCAGCGTCAGGCGATCCAGCTCCGCGTTGGAGGCCGTCTCGCCCCGTTCCTCCAGGTATTTCTTCACCATGCCGAAGGCGGTCTTTTCCGCTAGGGTACCGATGGTCCCTGCGCGGAACACCTGGGTCTTGCCGAACATCTCGATGGCGTGCTGGTGTGCCCGGGCCTGGTACTCACCGGAGAAATTCAGGTCGATATCCGGCACCTTACCGCCGCCGTAGCCCAAAAACGTCTCAAAGGGGATGTCAAATCCGTCCTTAGCGTACTTTGCCCCGCACATCGGGCAATTCTTATCGGGCATATCCGCGCCGCAGCCGTAGCTGCCATCGGTGACGAATTCCGTATAGCGGCACTTTGGGCAGCGATAATGGGGCGGCAGGGAGTTCACCTCCGTAATGCCGGACATATACGCCACCAGTGAGGACCCCACACTGCCCCGGCTGCCCACCAGATAACCGTTTTCCAGGCTGCGCTGCACCAGCTTCTGGGCGGACATATACACCACGTCGTACTTGCCCAGAATGCTTTTCAGCTCTACGTTCAGCCGGTCCACGATCAGCTGAGGCGGCTCGTCGCCGTACAGCTCGTGACACTTGTCCCACACTCTGTCATGAAGTTCCTGCTCCGAATTCTCCAGCCGCGGCGGAAACAGCCGCCCCGGCGGCAGCAGCTCGATCTCCTCGATACGGTCGGCGACGCCGCGCGGGTCATCGATGACCACCCGATGCGCTTCCTCTTCGCCCAGATAGGCAAACTCCGCCAGCATCTCCTCCGTGGTCTTGAAGTAAATGGGCAGGGGTGCGTCGGCGTCGGCAAACTTCTTGCTGGCCAGCAGGATATGGCGGTATACCTCGTCCTCCGGCTCCTGGAAGTGCACATCACCGGTGGCGCACACGGGCTTGCCCAGCTCCCGGCCCAACCGGACGATGGTACGGTTGAACTCCCGCAGCTCCTCCTCTGACTGCACCGCGCCGTTGCGAAGCATAAACATATTATTGCAGATGGGCTGTATCTCCAGGTAATCGTAGAACGATGCGATGCGCTTCAGCTCCGCCCAGTCCTTGCGGTCCGCCACCGCCCGGAACAACTCGCCTGCTTCACAGGCCGAACCGATGATGAGGCCCTCCCGATGGGCGATCAGCTCCGTCTTGGGGATAACGGGCACACGCTTGAAATACTTGAGATTGGAAGCCGAGATCAGCTGATACAGATGCTTCAGACCCAGCTTGTTCTTCGCCAGGATGATAATATGCTTGGGGTGCCGGCTGCCGCCGCCCTGGGGCCGCAGCTTCTCCATCTGCCCGTTGATCTCCTGCAGGTGGGATATCCCCATCTCCCGCCGCATTTTCTCAAAAAAGGGTATCAGCATATACCCCACCATCCCCGCGTCGTCCGACGCCCGGTGGTGGTTGAAGGCGGGCAGATCCAAATGCTCCGCCACAATGTCCAGCTTATGCTTGTGCAGCTCCGGCAGCAGATTCTGCGCCAGGATCAGGCTGTCAATGTACGTGGGGTCGAATTCCAGCCCCGCCCTGCGGCACCCTGCTCGGATGAACCCGATGTCGAACTCCGCATTGTGGGCCGCCAGCGGTCGCCCGTCCACGAACTTCAAAAATGCCGCCAGTGCCTCCTCCGGCGGCGGCGCGTCCGCCAGCATGGCGTCCGTAATGCCCGTCAGACCGATGATCTCCGGCGTCAGACGACGGCCGGGGTTCACGAAGGTCTGAAACGTATCCGTGATCTGCCCGTTTTTCAGCACCACTGCGCCGATCTCCGTGATGGCCTCCCGCTGTACCTTCAATCCGGTAGTTTCAATGTCAAAGCACACGATCTCGTTGTCAAATTCCTGATCCTGCCCGCCGTGCACGGCAATGCGGTCGTCCAGGTTATTGACGTAGTACCCCTCCACGCCGTACAGGATCTTGATCTTTCCCTTGCCCGCGTCCCGCGCCTTTGGGAATGCCTGCACCGTGCCGTGGTCGGTAATGGCAATAGCCGGGTGGCCCCAGGCTGCCGCCTGCTTTACCACCTTGCCCACATCCGTCAGAGCATCCATGCTGCTCATCTGCGTATGCAGGTGCAGCTCCACCCGCTTCTCCGGTGCATTGTCCTGCCGGGCCGTATGGCTGATCTTCATAATATTCACCGGCCGCAGCAGGATATCCTTCCCGTCGTAGGTCAGTTCCACCTTGCCCTGCAGGCGCAGCCACATCCCGTCGTTGATCGCGCCGCCCAGCACCTTGGCCTCTTTTTCATCCATGGCCTTCCGCACGGCCACGGAGCCATGCTCATCGGTGATGTTGAAGTTCAGCGTCCACATTCCCTTGCGCCGCGTCTCATAGCACTCCGTCTTGAACACCCGGCCCTCCACAATGGCGCTGCCCTGTTTGATATTCAGTTCGCCGATAGGCGTCAGCTTTCCGGTGATCGTCTTGCCCCAGATCACCCCGTTGTCGCCCTTTTGCTCGCCGGTGCCGCAGAAATGCAGCAGCACCTGCCGCAGATCATACTGCTGCGCCAGCATCTGCTGCAGGGCGTCCTGCGCCGCCTGGGGCAGTGTCTCACTGCTCTCTATCTGCACCTCCAGCGTCCGGCCCGCCATATCCAGCGCGCCGCTGATGATGCAGGCATCGTGCAGCAGCAGGCGCAGCTGCCGCGGCGCCTGAAAGCTCTCAAACAGCGTAAAAAACGGTACTCTCTCCGCCATGTTTCTCCCCTATCGTATCTCTTGTCACAGCTTGTCGATCTCCTCGAACAGCGCGTCCACCAGCTGGTCCTCCGGCACCTTCCGCAGAACCGTTCCCTTGGCGAACAGCAGTCCCTCGCCCTTGCCTCCGGCGATGCCCACGTCCGCGGCCGAGGCCTCACCCGGTCCGTTGACCACACACCCCATCACCGCCACGGTGATGGGCTTGTCACAGCTCTTCAGCCGCCGTTCCACCTCCCGGGCGATAGGCAGCATATCATACTTCGTCCGCCCGCAGGTGGGGCAGGCGATCAGGTCCGGCCCCGTCTGCCGCAGACCGCAGGCCTGCAAAATACGCTTGGCGGCCACTACCTCTTCCACCGGGTCGGCAGTCAGGCTCACCCGCAGCGTATCGCCGATACCCCGGCACAGCAGGCCACCGATTCCGATAGCGGATTTTAGCACACCCATCTCCGGTGTGCCGGCCTCGGTGACGCCCAGATGCAGCGGATAGTCCACCTTTTCGTGCAGCAGCTCGTAGGCCGCCATATTTACCGGCACCCGGGAGCACTTCACGGAGATGCAGATATCCCCGAAGCCGCACTCCTCCAACAGGCGCACATGTCCCAGTGCACTCTCGGCCAGCGCCTCGGCGGTCACACCGCCGTATTTTTGCACCAGGTCCTTCTCCAGCGACCCGCCGTTGACGCCCACACGGATCGGAATATTTCTCTCTCGGCAGGCGTCGGCCACGGCCCGCACGCGGTCCTTCGACCCGATGTTGCCGGGGTTGATGCGTATTTTATCCACACCGCCGTCCACACACAGCAGCGCCAGCCGGTAATCAAAGTGGATATCCGCCACCAGCGGGATGTGTATAGCCGCCTTGATGCTCGGAATGGCCCGTGCGGCCTCCTCCGTGGGCACCGCCACACGCACGATCTCGCAGCCCGCCTGCTCCAGGCGCTGTATCTGCCGCACCGTGGCGTTCACGTCCTCCGTGGGCGTATTGCACATGGACTGTATGCTCACGGCTGCGCCGCTGCCCACCGGTACCGCGCCCACCTGTATGCGTCTTGTCACTGTTCCCGCCTCCTCAGTGGATCAGCTTTCCCACGTCGCTGAACACCAGCACCACCATCAGCGCCAGCAGCAGAATAAGTCCCGCGAAGTGGATATAGTTCTCATATTTTGCCGGTATCTGCTTCCGGAACAGCAGCATGGCTGCCGCGTTGATGATCAGGAAGAATATCCGCCCGCCGTCCAGCGCCGGCAGCGGCAACAGGTTCATCACCGCCAGATTCACTGCGATCAGCGCCGCGATGTAGGCGATGTTCTCCACCGCCGCCTGGGTCGTCTCCGCCTGCTCACCTACCTGTACCATGGTGGACACGATCCCCACCGGGCCACTCAGATCCCGCAGGCCCGCCTGTCCGGTAAAGAGCATTTGCAGGCTCAGCCGCACCAGACGCACAAAATCCACAGCATTGTTCCAGGTGTAGGCCAGTTTGTCGCCGAAGGTGGCCGCCGCCGCACCGAAGTATATTCCGTAGCCGCTGTACGCATTTCCGCTTTGATCGGTATACGTCTGTCTCGTCATGGCAAAGTCGTCCAGGCGCACCTTCTCCCCGCCGCGGTCCACCACCAGATCGAATGTGCCGGTCTTATTCAGGCCAAGCAGCAGGCTCACGTCGCTGTAAATGTACACGCGCTCCCCATCGATGGACACCAGCCGGTCCCCGGTCTGCAAGCCGTCGGCGCTCTCCAACGGACAACCCTCGGCAAAGCCGGAGATCACCGGCTGATAGAACCCCTGCGCCGGCGCATACAGGCAGAAGATGATGATAAGCCCCGCCAGAAAATTCATGGCCGCGCCGGCGGCAAAAATGATCAGCTTTTTCCAAAAGCCCTGGCGGTTCAGCGCCGCCGGATCGTCAGAGTCCTCCTCTTCCCCCTCCATGGCACAGAAACCGCCCACCGGAAAAGCCCGCAGAGAATACTGGGTATCCCCCCGCTGCTTTTTCCATAGCACCGGTCCCATGCCGATGGCGAACTCGTTGACCCGCACGCCGCAGACCTTGGCCGCCAGGAAGTGCCCCAGCTCATGGACGGCGATCAAAATACCGAACACCAGCAGGGCCGCTATGATATATACGATCATGTATGCAAGCTCCTTTTCCGGATGTCACAGGGCGGCGCGCCGCGCCGCCTTGTCTGCTTCCAGTATATCCGCAAGGCTTGGCTGATATTGCACCGGCACCCGTTCCAACGCGCGCTCCACCCGCCGGGAGATATCGTTAAAGCCGATCTCACCCCGCAGAAACATTCCCACGGCCGCCTCGTTGGCGCCGTTGAGTATGGCGCAGGCGGTGCCGCCCACCGCTGCGGCATACCGTGCCAGACGCAGACAGGGGAACGCCCTCTCGTCTGGCTCGACAAAGGTCAGTGCGCCGCAGGTCAGCAGGTCCAGCGGCTTATCCGGGCTCTCGGCCCGGTGGGGATACGTCATGGCATAGCGGATGGGCAGCTTCATATCCGGCATGCCCAGCTGCGCCAGCAGCGCCCCGTCCCGGAACTCCACCAGCGAATGCACGATGCTCTGGCGGTGTATCACCGCCTGCACCTGCTCCACCGGCAGGCGATAGAGCCGCATGGCCTCGATGATCTCCAGTCCCTTGTTCATCAGTGTGGCAGAGTCCACCGTGATCTTCGGTCCCATGTGCCAGTTGGGATGGCGCAGGGCATCCGCCGCCGTCATGTGCTCCAGCTCGTCGAAGGTCCTTCCGTAGAACGGCCCGCCGGAGCAGGTCAGCAGGATACGCCGCACCTCACCCCGGTCCCGGCAGCCCTGCAAGCACTGAAACACCGCACTGTGCTCACTGTCCACCGGCACGATCTCCGCGCCGTATTTCTCCGCCGCGTCCATCACCAGCTCACCGGCGCACACCAGCGTTTCCTTATTGGCCAGCGCGATGCGTTTGCCTTTTTGGATCGCCGCCAGTGTGGGACGCAGCCCCACGCTGCCCATCACGGCAGTCACCACCGTGTCCGCCTCGGTCATAGCGGCGGCAGCCAACAGGCCCTCCTCCCCTGCCATGACCTCAATGCCGGTCCCCCGCAGCCGTTTTTTCAGCGCCAGCGCCGCATTTTCGTCATACAGCACCGCAAGGCGCGGCATATACTGCCGCGCCTGCTGCTCCAACAGGTCTACCTGTGTATTGGCGGTCAGCGCCGCCACGCGGAGGCCCAGCTCCCCGGCCACCTCCAGCGTCTGCCGCCCGATGGAGCCGGTAGCCCCCAACAGGGCGATGGTTTTCGTCATAGGTCCTTCCTCAATACAGCGTCACAGCGTTGATAAGCATCCACGTCACCGGTGCAGCGAAGATCACACTGTCGAACCGGTCCAGCACGCCGCCGTGGCCCGGCAGCAGCCGTCCGTAGTCCTTGATGCCGCACTGCCGCTTCACGCAGGAGAAGCTCAGGTCGCCCAGCTGCCCCAGCACCGCGCCCACGAAGCCCAACAGCACACACCAGCCGATGTGCAGCTGCACCTCCGTACATAGGAAGAAGAATATCCGGAACAGGATCATTCCCACCATGCCGCCCACCAGACCGCTGACCGCACCCTCCCGTGTCTTCTTCGGGCTGACTCTGGGCGCCAGCTTTGTTTTCCCGAACAGCATACCGCCGAACAGCGCCAGAGAGTCGCTCATAAACGCCGACACCAGCGGGATCAGCACCAGTCCGGCGCCGTATTCCAGCATCCGCAGCCGCACCAGGCAGCCCAGCGCCAGCGGGATCACCAATCCGGACACCGCCATAGCGCTGATATCCGGAAAATCCAGCTCGTCGTCTTTGCCGAAGGCCTGCACCGCCGCGATGAACATCACCACGACCAGCGCCGCCAGCAGCCATACCATGATCGTATGTATGGCGGTACCCGTGAAGTCACCGCCGCTGAAATACACCGTGAACACGGTGAACACCGCCAGCGTGGCCGCCAGCCCCCACCAGTGCGCCGCTTTCTCCGGCGCGGCGGCCGCCATGAACTCATGGCAGCCGATGACGCACAGCGCCGCCACCAGCACCGCCGTGGCCCAATCCGGTGCGAAGCACAGCACGCCGATCAGTGCCGGCACGCCGATGATCGCCACCAGTATTCTCTGTTTCATGGTCGTCACCTCACTTTACGCCGCCGAACCGGCGATCCCGCCGCTGATAGTCGATGATCGCTCTGTCCATATCCTGCCGGGTAAAATCCGGCCACAGCGTGTCGCAGAAATAGAATTCGCTGTAGGCACACTGCCACAGCATGAAATTGCTCAGCCGTATCTCGCCGCTGGGGCGGATGATCAGCTCCGGGTCGGGGATACCGGCAGAGTACATATTGGCGGAGAGGTTCTCCTCCGTCCAGTCCACCCCCTGCTCCGCACACAGCCGCGCCGCCCGCAGTATCTCCGCCCTGCCGCCGTAATTCAGACACACATTGGCCTGGAACCCCGCATAGCGGCCGGAGATGTCATCCGTCTCATGCGCCAGCGCCTGCAGCTCCGGGGACAGTGCGCTGAGGTCACCGAAGAACCGCAGGCGGATGTGCTCCTTTTCCATTGTGTCGATAGCTTCCCGCAGATACTGCTCCAACAGGCCCATGATGGTATTCACCTCATCGGCGGGCCGCTTCCAGTTCTCTGTGGAAAAGGCGTATACCGTCAGGTATTCCACTCCCAGTTCCTTGCAGTAGGTGGCGATGTCGCGGAACACCTCTGCCCCCGCCTTGTGCCCCACCGTGCGGGGCAGGCCGCGTTTTTTCGCCCAGCGGCCGTTGCCGTCCATAATAACAGCGATATGGCGGGGAAGGCGGCTCCTGTCCACCTCCCCCGCCGTATGGGGCGTTTTCCTCGTAAACAGTCCCATTAAACAGACATCAATTCCTTTTCCTTGTTGTCCAGGATCTTGTCGATATCCTTGCAGCTGTCGTCGGTCAGCTTCTGCAGGTCCCTCTCGGCGATCTTCAGCTCGTCCTCGGTGATCTCGGATGCCTTCTGCTGCTTCTTGAAGTTATCCATCGCATCCCGGCGGATATTCCGCACAGCCACCTTGCCGTTCTCGGCGTACTTGTGGATCTGCTTGACCAGCTCCTTGCGGCGCTCCTCGGTCAGCTGGGGGAAAGCCAGACGAATGCACTTACCGTCGTTCTGGGGGTTGATGCCCAAGTCGGACTCCTGAATGGCCTTTTCAATACCCTTCAGAATGCTGGCATCCCAAGGGGTAATGACCAGCGTCCGCGGGTCAGGAGAGCCGATAGAGCCGATCTGCTGGATGGGCGTGGGGGTACCGTAATAGTCCACACTGATGCGGTTGAGCACGGAAGCGTTGGCGCGGCCGGCACGCACGGTGTCGAAGTCGCTCATCACGGATTCGATGCTCTTCTTCATTTTTTCCTCGTAAACCTTGTACTCGTCCTTCAACATGGGGTCAGTCCTCCTTCACGATCGTTCCGATTTTTTCGCCGCGCAGGGCGCGGATGATATTCTCCGGGTCTTTCAGGGCAAATACCAGCACCGGGATATGGTTGTCCATGGACAGGCTGGTGGCGGTAGAGTCCATCACAGCCAGGTGCCGCTTGAGCACCTCGTCGTAGGTGATGCTGTCAAACTTCACCGCATCGGCATTCTTGGCCGGGTCGCTGTCGTACACGCCGTCGATATTCTTGGCCAGCAGGATGACGTCCGCGTCGATCTCCGCCGCCCGCAGCACCGCCGCCGTGTCGGTGGAGAAAAACGGGCAGCCGATGCCGCAGCCGAAAATGACCACGCGTCCCTTCTCCAGGTGCCGAATGGCTCTGGCGCGGATATACGGCTCCGCCACAGCCCGGATCTCCAGCGCCGTCTGCACACGCACGTCCACACCCTTCTGCTCCAGCACGTCCGCCATGGCCATGCAGTTCATGGCCGTGGCCAGCATACCCATGTGATCGGCCCGGGTACGCTCGATGTGTCCCTCGCCGTCCTTCACACCGCGCCAGAAATTGCCGCCGCCGATGACGATACCCACCTGCACACCCATGTCCACACACTGCTTGATAATATCCGCCACCCGGCCCATGACCTGAAAGTCCAGACCGAAGTGCTTATCGCCGGCCAGCGCTTCGCCGCTGATCTTCAGCAGCACCCGTTTGAATACTGGTTGCTCCATCGCCGTTCCTCCCTAATTTTCTATCAGGTATTTTACCTTATTTCTCCCGTTTTGCATAGGGGGAAAATCGAAAATTTTTCTGAATTCTTTTTTGCAGATCCCTCCGCATTCTCCCGTGCGCCCTGCGCCTGCGGCGCATGATGCAAAACGAAAGGCTTTGTTTTTTTCCACCGGCGGTGTATAATGGAAAAAACATTTTTCCGGAGGCTGATTTTCATGGAACTTCTGCACGTGCTGGGCAATACATATGCGGCCGTCGCCGCCACCGCCCTGCTGCCCGTTTATAAGCTCAATGACCGGGATGTGGTGCTCATCGACACCGGCTACGCCAAGCTGGACAGAGCCGGCCTGACCGCGCTCATCGACGCCAACGGCTGGCGTCTGCGCGCCATCCTCTGCTCCCACGCCCACTTCGACCACACCGGCAACGTCCGCTATCTCCAGCAGCGCTATGGCGCGCCCGCCGCCATCTCCCTGATCGAAGCCGGTATCTCTGTGAACCCGGACAGCTACCGCGCCAACTACGTGGCCCTGACCTACGGCAAAAGCCGTGAGCTGTTTCTGGAGGAGTGCTTCACCGCAGATCGGGTCATCTTCCCCCAGGAGGACCACATCGATGTAGACGGCGCCCGGTTCGGCGTACTGTCTCTCCCCGGCCATTCGGCAGGCCAGCTGGGCTTTGTCACGCCGGACGGCGCGGCCTATCTGGGTGACTGCCTCATCGATCAGGCCCTGATCGACGGCGCCAAGCTTCCCACCAGTATGTTCGTCGCCAGGGATCTGGAGAGCAAGGCCTCCCTCCGTTCTACCGACTACCCCGCCTATATCATCGCCCACAAGCAGATCATCACCGACCGCGCGGAGCTGTCTGCCCTCATCGACAGCAACATCGCCTTCATCCACCGTAAGGAGCGGGAGCTGCTGGACGACCTGACCGACGGCATGACGTTCTCCGACTGGATATACGCCTTCTGCCAGCGGGAGAACATCCGCACCCGGCAGGAGCTGAAATTCAGCATCGTGGAGCGGAACTTCACCAACTTCACCGACTGGCTCACCGACACCGGCAAGGTACGCGTAGAGCGCGACTTCTGCGCCAAGCGCTACTACCGCGTCTGACCCGCGCCCATCGAAAAAGCCACCCCTCAGGGTGGCTTTTTTCTTGTTCACTGCACCGTAAACGTGTCCGCCATGGCGTTGAGTGCATATCCCAGATGCTCCGTCTGCGCCACGGGATAGGTCTTGATGACCGCGAACCGCTCTGTGTCCGAGCCGCGGAAAGCCGCCGTCCAGTCCTGGTTCCCGGCGCTGTCCGTGCCGGACATATCCCCCTGCTTGCTCTCGATGAGGGCAAAGCTGCTCCCCGCCGCGCCGATGGCCCAGTCCTGCGCCTCCTTCAGCGTCATAGCGCCCAGATGCGCCACATAAAGCCGCGCGAAGATGTCCTCGGTGCTCTCCCAGACCTCGACAGGCTTGCCGTTGAGGACAGGTGAGCCATCCACCGTCGCGTCGTTCCAGCCGTCCATGGGAGTAAGCCGGTGCCACCCATCGGCGAGGATGCAGATGCTGTAGCCGCTTCCGCTGTACCACGCAGCGGGATAAGAAACCAACCCCGCGCCGTTGTCGTTGAAGGTAAGCGTGTCCTGACGCGCCGCCTCCGTCCGGTCGATATACCGGAACTGTACGTTATACAGGCCGTCCATGCCGATACCGGTATACGCCTGCGCAAGGTCGATGACCTCGCCGTCATGCAGCAGCCTGTTTTCACTTGTGTAGCGCCCGTACAGGGTGAAGCCCTCACCCTTTATCACGGACAGCTGCGCGCCGCTGCCCACCTCATACACCGGGATGTCCTCGCTGTAATTCTCGTCGTATGTCACCGTGCGGTACGTCACGGAATAGACCTCCGACACGGAGATGCTCAGCTGGTCCCTCTCATAACTGGCGGCCACCGGCAGCCCGCCGGTCAACTGGGACATGGCATACCGGGAAATATCCTGCAGCAGCACCTCCGATGCGTCGCCCCGGCCGTCGGGGACCTGCTGTCCCGCCAGCCGGCGGAGATACGCCTTCACCGTGTTGGGGGCTTGCTGGTAGCGGTGCGCCAGCACGTCCATGGCACCCTCGGCATACGCGCCGTCACCGTTGAGATAGTACGCGCACAGATAGCTCAGGGGCACGGTCTCCCAGTCTGGCAGCTGCGCCGCGTCGTACACAATACCGTAGTCCTCCGCCCGGACGCTGCACGGGTCGTTCTCACCGGTAGAACTCCACGGCATGGTTTCCTCGAAGCTCGGCTGCGCGTCCCCCTCATAGTAGACGATAGAGCCATCCTCCAGACGCGCCTGTAAAACATCCATCAGCGCCTGCAGGCCCGCGGCGCTCCCCCGCACGGCGTTGTAGTCCGCCGCCACATAGTCCCCGGCGTACACCGTGCCGGACACAGGGGTCTCCCCTTCCGCGCCGACGTCCTCCCACCGCAGCCACTCCGCGTTGTCGATCAGCGCCAGCGCCAGATAGCCCCGCTGCGCCATCTGCCGGTTCCACTCCGCGGTGCGCTGCGGCAGCGCGTCTGTAAAGGCATAGCACACCACCACACCGTAGGGCTCGCTGGCCGTTTCGACCTCAAAGGAGTAGGTATACGCCTCTCCCTCGCCGGCAGCGCCGGCCGCCCGGAAGCCCAGCGCGTCCAGTATGCCGCTGACGGCGGAATTGTCGCCGATATACTCCGTCCGCAGGGCGTACAGCGTCTCCGCGTCCGGCACTCCGGCGTCCTCTCCGGCGGGCTTCGTCAGCAGGCACACGCCGATGATGGCCGCCGCGACGACCAGCAGGATGACAGCCCAGAGGGCGGGCTTCTTATAGTTGAGCACGTTCTTCACCCTTTCTTTCACAGCCACTTCGCCAAAGGCCAGCGGGCACACCGCCGCCATTTTCGGCTGGGCGGCGCAGGACACCAGTGCGCGGGAGTATGCGGCCCGCTGGGATGGCGTGGCGTTTTTCAACACCATTTCATCACAGGCGCGCTCCATGTCGCGGCCCAGCAGGACATACGCCGCCCAGAGGACCGGGTTGAACCAGTTGACCGCCAGCAGCAGAAACGCCAACGGTTTCCACACATGGTCCCAGCGGCGGATATGGCACCTTTCGTGGGCCAGCACCTGAGGAAAGTCCTGCTCCGACACGGTTTCCGGCACATAAATGCGGGGTGCGATAACACCCAGCACGAAGGGCGTGGACCAGTCGGTGCAGCGATAGACATTGTCCTGTATGCGGGGGGCGGCGCGGAGCCGCCAGCGCATACGCAGCAGGCTGAGGGCCATGTACAGCGCCATGCAGCCCACGCCCGTCAGCCAGATGGCGGGCAGCTGATCCAGCAGCGCAAAGCCTTGTGCCGCAGCGGGTCCCGCCATTTCCGGGCGCTGCTCCGGCGGGGCGGAAACATAAACCTTTTCCTGCTGGCGAAGCTCCTGATAGGCCTGGATGGGCGGGCTTTCGGGCTGCTGGAGACTGACGGGGCTCTCTACTGTCAATCGGGCTGGAAGCAACAGCCGCAGGGCCACCAGCAGCCACAGCATACACACGGCGCGGCGGGGCGCACGGCGCAGCAGCGGCCGTACCGCTATCACCGCCAGCGCGATGAGGCCCGCCTGCCAGGAAATTTCCAATACGGAGGTAAACAGGCTATTCATTTTCTTCTCCTTTATGGCACAGGGCATAACACTGTATGCCGCAGCGCGGTTCAGTTACGTCCGGAATTCTTCTGCTCGAAGCGGTCGATCATGGCGTGGAGCACATCGGCATCCTCTTTGGAAAGTTTTGAATTTCCCATGAAAGCCGTCAGAAATGCCGGCAAACTGCCGTGGAAGTTGTGGGCTATAAAGGCGCGGCTCTCGGCGCGCTGCACGTCCTCCCGCCGTACCAGCGCCGTGACCACGGCGTTTTCCGTGTGCACCACGCCGCGCTCGGCGAGACGCTTGATCACGGTGTAGGTGGTGGATTTTTTCCAGCCCAGCTCCTCGGCACACAGGCGGACCATCTCACTGCTCTTTATAGGCTCATGGGACCACAGTATCTCGCAGAAGCGCAGCTCACTGTCAAAAATTTTCGGTGTTTCCACAGGGTTTTCCTCCTTGGTCGAATGTAGTAGACCTGTTTTTAGTCTAACGCATTAGACCCGTCTTGTCAAGTATTTTTTCTTGCTTTTTGTGTCACTTTTACTTTACTTTTCTTGTACGCTTATGATACCTTAGTGCAGAGGATGTTATAGGGATATGTAAGCTATGTGTCAGGCACGGCAAAAACAGGTACGGAAGGGGCGCATCATGGATATCGTGTATGAGGATAATCGGATCGTGGTGGCGGTAAAGCCCGCGGGCGTGATCTCCACTGACGTGCGGAACGGTATGCCGGAGCTGCTGCGGCAGACGCTGCACACCGCGTGCATACGGACGGTACACCGGCTGGACGCGCCGGTAGCAGGGCTGATGGTGTTCGCACGGAGCGCCTACGCCGCTGGGGAGCTGTCACGGCAGATACGGGAGGGGGAATTCGAGAAAACGTATCTGGCGGTGGTGCGGGGAATGCCGAAGGCGGACGAGGGAGAGCTGACGGACCTGCTGGGCCGGGACAAGACGCGGCGGATGACCTATGTGGCCGAGGGGCCAGGGAAGGATGTGCGGGAGGCGCGGCTGCGGTACCGGGTGCTGGACCGGCGGGTGGGATGCGCGCTGGTGTGGGTCCGGCTGCTGACGGGGCGAACGCACCAGATCCGGGTACAGTTCGCGTCACGGGGGATGCCGCTGGTGGGCGACCGGCGGTACGGAGACGCGGCGGAGGCGGACACGCCCATCGCGCTGTGGTCGGCAGGCGTGGCGTTCCGGCACCCGGAGACGGGAAAGGCCATGGCGTTTGAGCTGGCGCCGCCGCGCACGGCGCCATGGACATGGTTCGAGACATGAAAAAGACCGCCGGGAGGCGGTCTTTTTATGCGTTTTTTTGCCTGCGGGCGCGGGATGGGTGCTTCGCCGCCCCGGCGGCGAGTAACTTTTTTTTGTAAAAAGAAAGTTACCAAAGAAAATCACTTAGACCTACGGTCTAAGGACCCCTTGGCGCGGGGCGGGTTTTGCCGCCCCGGCGGCGAGTCGATTTTCCCCTGACGGGGAGGCGGCCTCCGGCGGCCACATTTCTTTCTGCGAAGAAAGAAATGTGGGAAAGAAAGTCG
>OGML01000117.1_pt1 | contig 81525 bp, 63 predicted proteins | sample 1572951 | NCBI WGS metagenome assembly OGML01 (sample SAMEA2581883, study PRJEB24529) | metagenome | biome: Human gut stool | place: China | collected 2011 | reverse complement strand
GGGGGTCGTGGGTTCGAATCCCGCTACCCCGACAAAATATAAACACTGATTATCAAATGATTTTCAGTGTTTTTTCTTTATATATTCCATCAAAAAATATACTTTCAATCGATACATAAATTATCAACGTTTCGTATATTTTTGTTGTGCTTAGGTGCGTTTTGTTTCAAAACCGTGCAAAAAAACTTGGCAAATATGGCTTCTACAAATCGTACTTAGACACACATCAAAAAAGAAAGATTGAATATCACCACTCAAATAGAGACTAAACCATCGGAATAAACATGTAATTCAAAACTCCTGCCCGCTATTTTCTTCCATTTTATAAAATATACAAAGCCCACGTTTACAATCTCTTATAAAAAAAAGAAAAATAAAATAATTTAGATTAGTAAAAATTCTAGGATTATTTTATAAAATAATCAAAAACAAATCGCTATATTTGTATCATACAGTGAATAAATTCGTGGTGGCGATTGCCATTTCGGTTGGTTTGACATAGGCCTCCGATCCATAATAAAATGCAAATAGAGTTTTGCATTTCACGAATTCATTCACTGTTCTTTTTAGTATCGTGTATTATGGTCGGAGGCTTTTATATAAAAAAGTTATGACTAAAATTAAATTGTTTCAACTTAGATTATTTAGAACAATTCGCCGTCAAATTTGTTCAATAGACATGATTGATATAGAAACATTTACAAATATATTCCGATTGCTCAACCACGTTGACCGGTCAATCATTGAAAAATATATACAAGGATATTCTATAAAATCTATTGCAGATGAATCCGAATATTCCAAAGCATTTGTGTCCGAAAGAATCTATGTATTCCAGAACGAATTAAAAAAAGAAATTTCCAAAAAACAGAGTAAAGTTAAGAATTAAAATAAATCTGTCCTATTTTTTTTTTATCAAGTTCATAAAAAGCGTATTAAAGCCTTTTCTTACCGATTTGCGACCCAGAAAATAAAAACGAAATCGTGCATTCCGTTCCTTCTACTGTCGTATTATCGACCGTCATGATACATGAATCGACAAGGGGAATAAATTGTTTTCGAAAAACATAAAAAAAAGAAAGGTTACCCGATATCACATCGGATAACCTTTCGAGAGAGGCAGTCTTTTCAGACTGTTATTAACCTGAAACAATCTTCTTTATTTCTTGAACATCTTCTGGCTACGTACCACATTGCCTTTCTGCATCTTCACTACATACATAGCAGAAGACAGATCGGAGACATTCACAGATTCGGGATTGTTGTTTACATATTTAACCAACTGTCCATCGACCGTATATATCCAAGCCTTATCTACGTTGTTGAAATAGATTACATCGGTAGCTACCGTGGGATACAGCGAAGAAACAGACGATACACCGCTGCCGTTGCCATTTACGACATCTTCGATTCCAGATACATCTAATCCATCGGGTTCATCGGCGATGCCGGCATCACGGTATGCCGCATAGCTAAGAGCCGGTTCGCGCGAGGGGTTCGTACCACTCACTTCAACAGGGAAGTCGATAGAGAATCCTTTGTTCGTAGCTCCTACCGGACCGGGGTGTGCAAACCATGCATCGGAGAATACGATACGAAGACGCGACATACCCACGGCTGCATCTTGAGGTACATTGACTGTAAACGAGATTCCGGATGCTATTGCCGATGTACCTTTATTTAATTCACCAACCGAGAATAGCACCTCATCACTGCCATCAGCAACATCAAACTCATAGTTATTATCCCAGTCCATATAACCTATACCGTAACAGAATTGTAGATTATCATAAGTCGGTGAACTTGAAGACTCATTTCCTGTGCCATAAGCATCGATATACACAGTTACTTGTTGTCCCTGTTCCACTTTCAACACATTGTCTTCGGCAAACAAGTAGTTATCGCCACCCACAGGAATCGACCTAGAATAATCGAGATTTTGTGTAGCTCCCGTTGTTGTCACTTTTTCCAAGAAACGAAGTTCCAAAGCAGTCTCGTACCCATCGGATGCCGTATTGATATATGTGGGAGGATATTGCGAGTTTTTCGCTTCGGGCAAAGTTCCTCCGGCTCGTTGGATGTGTGTCCACACCACAGGAGAATAGGATTTCAAGTCTTTGGATACCGAACGTACTCCGATGTAGGGATCGTCGTTCTCATTTTCGAATTGAATATTGCCTACATAGGCCGACCAAGTGGAGGTGCGTCCTACTTCCGATACACGGCCTTCTTCTCCGTTTTTATACAAAATTTCAAAGTGGTCGATGTTCACCTCATCATTATAAATCATACCGTAGTCCTTACGCGCAGGGGTAAAGCCCATATCATCTACATTCCAAACCAATTTCACCGACAAGGACGAAGTGGTCTCTTCTTTTACCTCGGCAACAACGCTTTCCGCATCGATTTGGGCAGGAGTCGAAGCCTGTCGGTCATCGCTCAATTCCAATTTACCCACCATAACTTTATAATCTTCTGTTGCCGAAGAACCTTTTACCCGGAAACCGATATATTCGATTTGATCACCTTGATTAATTCCCGTAAGAGCAATTTCTTTTTCTTCCCATTTGGATCCTGTAAGATCACCCACAGGAAATTCCAACCAGTTTTCGTCATTGAATTTTCTCAAAATGAGATACAAGTTGGAAGCGTTTTGACCTTCTACCCCCGTTTTAACAGCAATCTTGGCTTTCGCATTTCCGGCAGTCACGTCCAATAACGTACGATATAACATTACATCGACTCCGGAAGAAGATGGAATTCCTTTCAAACGCAAAGCAGAACCTCCAATATAGGCATCTTCGTGTGTAAATTCGGCCTTGATGTCATTGGAAACCACTTTTGTTCCTGCTTGACAGATAACCCAGCGATAGGTGGGCACATAGTCCTGCTGCCCCATATTGTACCAACTGCCCAATGTCTTTTTGCCTTTATAGGCATAAAAATCGCCATTACCCAAAGTAAAGTGTGTATTAAACGGAAGTTCACCTTGAATGGCAGTCCGCTCGGGAAGGAACTCGGCAAGGCCACAGTAATCGACCATTTGGTTTTCTACTCCTTCCGAATTAGCTACTTGGAACTTATAATCTTTATATCCTTGAACAAGAGCAGGCCTGTTCAAAGGATTGCGATTCGATCCCGAAAAGGCTTTTTCCAACAACGTCTGATAATTGGATTGCATGTCCATCAAATTACTACCAATCGTATATTGGAAGAAGCGACTCACTTTGTGCTCTCCCCACAAGCAAACGCCGCATCGTTTAGCCTCCTCATTAGGATTAAGAAGTGACCAAGTACGGTTCCATGTAGCAATCCAAACACCCCCGTACAATCCGTCAGCCGTACCCATAGCAGCTTCGGCTTCCTCAACAGAATAATCGAAGTCTCCGGCAAAATCACCGCCATTGTAATTCAGCATCAAATCGCTTGTTTTTCCTGTCTCGGTTGTTCCATAAAGTACGTCGACATTAGCTCTTGTTAAATATTGAGTCGATGTATACATTCCGATATGGAAATTATCGAAACCAATTTCGGCCGCTCTTTTATAAAGAGCCTTGTGAAACGCTTTCACATCTTCACGTTGATAACCGCTGTCTTCAAAATTGTAGTTAATACCATCTAAACCCAAGAAAAGCAAAGCGTTAAGGAAAGCATCGACATAACGGAATGTGCCATCAGGATTTTTTTGAGTAATCAACGCCACATATTCGCTGTCGCCCCCACCTGTCCAAGATTCGAAAAACTCGATACCCGAGAACATGTGAGTACCATTCTTGTGAGCGGCATCGGCCCAAGAACCGGGTGCTTGCAACATGCTATGATTCCAAGCGCCAAATAGATTGGTATAATTCCACATCGAGAACACATCGTTGTGAAATTCGGAGCTGGGATAACCGCCAATTAAGTCTCCTTGTCCTGTTGGAAGATTCAACCAAAGACGACGAGAGGAATAAACATCAGGATTAATCAGTTTATCGGCATCTTCCATAATCTCGGCAGGACGCACGTGAGAACGAGAAAATTCCAAATCGAGATTGAAACCTGCAGCTTCGAATTCTGCTTTTGTAGGATATTTACGCCCTTCATCGGCTGCTTGGGCAAATAATTTTAACAACGCACGGTTGTTCCACGGTGTAAAGTCAAAAATTTCTGTCGATGCAGATGCCGGATACTCCACCGCCTCTTGTGCTTGGCTATTACCTGCCATCAGGCTGATCATAGCTAAAAACGCACCAAATACAGTAAACTTCTTCATGATAAAAAATGTTAAATTATAAATTTATATAACTATTATGAATAGAGAGAAGAGGAGTTATAACTCCCCTACCCTCTAAACTATTCCATTAGAAATTGGACCCTTCAACGTCCCACCAAACTCGGGTACCTTGTGTATCCGTACCACCTAAGGCATCTATTCCTGACATCTGAATATCGGACAAGCCCACAGATGTATCACGCCCCGGGAGAGGAATCTTGCGAATAAGATCTCCTTGTACCAAACTACCGTCACCGTCCTCGACATTCAATACGGGGAATAACTTGGGATATCCTGTACGACGCAAATCATTCCATGCCTCAAACGAATTGGGGAACCCTGCAATATACTTTTGAGTAATAATTTTTTCCAATTTTTTCTCCGGAGCATCCCCCTCGTTCCATTTGACTCCTATCGTTGTCACACTCTCTATATCATTGGTATGATCCATCGGATCCTCATATTTGTAGGCTACCGGCTCTTCCAACTCCATGTAGGCATCTACCCGACTGCTATATTCGCCTCTGTCTCGAATGCGTGATGTCATCTGTGCATTGCGAATGCCTTCTTCATAGAATTGTTGAGAACTTCCCCCCATATTCCAACCGTAAAGAGCCCCCTCGGCACGTAAAAACTGTACTTCGGAAACTTTCATAAAATACAATGGAGACTGAGACAATATACGATCCGTCACCAAAGCCGAATAAGCGATTCGTGGATTTACATCAACAGCCTGCCCCGGAGTCATACGGATTCCGGCCCTTAATCCCACGATTCGCGCATTGGCCGGCAAAATATCATCAGGATTGGATTGATTAACGATCTGTGCCGTGTTTTTCGCAATGAGATATTCCAAATAGGGATGTTTGAGACTTGACAGTAAACTCTCGAACGATGCATTCAAGCGTGTATCGCCCCAATTGATGATCTGAGACAGCGGATGGCTGTCGGCAGTACCTTTCAAGGGATCCAATGCCACTTCCTGATCAACCGTCTCGATTACCCCGTCTCGAACAGCCTCTTCGGCCCATTTTTTCGCTTTATCACGTTGAACTTTGACTGTATGCATAGCCATACGCAATTTCAACGAATTGGCCAAACGTCTCCAAGAGTCCACACTCTTATCGGGTGTAATGTCATCACATTGAGATAAAACACTTTGAAGACGGCTTCTATACCAGTCTGGACGATTAGCTGTATGTTTCAAACAAGCATTGATGGTATCCAAATTGTCTACAATCGAGGCATAGATATCGGCCATTTTATTGAAAGTAAAAGGATTTGCCTCTTTATTGGCTTTATGATCGACATAAGGGATAGAACCATAAAGATCCACGACCTCCTGCGATGCAAAGTCGAATAGCAGCAGGCCAATCGCCTTCAACTCTGGAATGGAATCGATCATCGGGTGATTAATCATATTGGCGATATTATTTTTCACCAAGAGGAAAGATCCATAAGGGCCACTGCAATAAGAATAGTTATAATAATATGTAGAATTTAATATTCCGTCTCCACCATGAGAGAAGTTGTGAGGAACCACCCAATAACCAGCATAATTATCGGTACATATGCTATAAAGATATTGATAGGCATGAGCAGCCGGATATTTACCTTCCTTACCTCCTCGAATACAATATTGCGCAGTCTTCATTTGTGCGAAATATTGAGCTAGCTCTTTTTGTGCCTCGGCAAAGCCTTCTTCAGTGATTTCTTTCCGATAATCTATGCTATCTGCCTTTCCCTTGTACACAACAGGATCCAACTCGACATCACCGCCGACAAATTCGTCGGTAGGTACATCGAAATCCATACATGAATGCAATCCCACTATCGCAAAAGATGCACAGGCTGCCGCTAAAATTATTTTTTTCATATATCTATTCTTTTATTTAAAAATCAATTTTCAAATTCACACCAATAGAACGAGTTGCCGGCATATTGAAGATATCGAACGCTCCCAAACCATTTTTGGTAGAAAGGGCGATATCGGGATCAACCGGAGCATCTTTGTAGATAAAGAAAAGGTTACGACCGATAACCGAGAGAGATAGATTGCGGATAACACCACCAAACAAGTTGCGGAAAGTGTAGCCCAAAGACAGTTCGGCCAACCGGAAGTTGGTAGCATCATAAACATATTGCGAACCCATGAAGTTACCGCCTACAGCCTGATAATATTCTTGAATCGGAGCCAAGTTACCGTCGGGCATAACCATAGCGGGTTTGGTAACCGACCCATCGGGAGAAGTCCACATGAGATTATGGGCAGCAGCATAATCACGAGCATCTCCCACTCGTTTAGATACACCTTGATAATCGAGGTAAGCCTCGGTCAAGGAAACGACTTTACCACCGATGCGACCGTTAATCAAGAAATAGAGAGAGAAATCTTTCCATGATAAAGTATTCCCCCACCCCAGTTGGAATTTGGAGTTCATATTGCCTAAATAGACAAAATCGGTCATACTTACTTGAGGTGCGCCCTCGGAACTCAGCCAAATGGAACCATCGTCATTACGACGGAAATCAAGTGCATACATGTCGCCGTAAGAACCGCCCTCATCGTAACGCACAACAATGTTACCACCGGCAATTTTTTGTTCGAGTTTTGCAGAATTACCTTGTTCGTCCTTGAATGTTTTTACAATCTTATTATTATTGTAAGAGAAGTTGGCCGAGGTTCTCCACATCCAATCCTTGGCGAAATGCAGAGAATAGGAAAGCGTGGTCTCGATACCCTGATTACGGATCAAGCCGGTATTTACGGGCTTCATTTTTCCTCCCGTAGTAGCTTGCAAGAAATAACTATTACACAACTCTGTGTGATAATAAGTCAAGTCCCAGTTCAGTGCATTGTCGAAGAACGACACATCGAACCCTGCCTCGAACGATTTAGTGGTTTCGGGACGAGGGTTGTCGAAATATCCATAAGGAGCTGCAGAAATAGCACCAGTCGCCAAATCCTCAGAACCTTTGTTATATACTATTCCACTGGGAATGGAGTTACCTACCTCGGAATAAGAGGCTCGAAGTTTCAAATGTGTCATGAACTCTGGCAAAGGAAGATAGCGATGCATCAATGTATTGGCTCCAACAGAAAAATAACCGTAATTATCGGGAGTACCCCGATATTCGAATTGTTTGAAAGCCCGGTACCAGTCTTGACGATAGCTTCCTTCCAAATAAACGTAATCTTTGTATCCTACTTGTCCCGTAAAGAAAACGCCTTTGTTCCAGTCAGAGAATTTCGTATATGTGTTTACACTGGAATTGCCCCACATTGCTTTGGGGTCAAAGAAGTTAACGCGGGTAGCCAGATGATCCATCGTATAAGAAAAATAAGTTGCTTTTGTCCATAGCTTTTCGGTTTCACTTTTGTTGGTATGTCCCACCCAACCGGCCGATGCCGATATAGAAAAATCTTTAATTTCTTTATTATAGCTCAACATAGCATCGACATATACATCATTACTCCAAATAAAGTCTTGTCCATACATACCATAATCTTCCATAGCCGCTACGTTCCAAGTGGTAGCCATACGATTGGTAAATCCTTTGTATTTGGCCCAATCCATATTCAAACGGCCTTGTACTTTCAAGCCGGGAATGATTTCATAGCTTGCGGTAATATATCCATAGGCTCTTTCCTCTTTGTTTTCCCCCTTATTGGAGTTTGTAATCCAATAGGGGTTGTTATTCCCCGCCATGAAATAAGCCCATTGTTGTTTCGGGCCAGACAATTCAGTTCTTCCTGTCACCCATTCTTTTTCACCATTGAAATAGCCATATTCTTCGGAAGTCCAAGCTCCATCCCCCCTGTAATTTTTTCGATAATAATCCATATCGATATTACGAGGCATACGATATAAGTCATATAGCGGATTCATGACCGTACCTCCACCCGGACGGTTCTTCGTCTGTGCATGCACATAGTTCAATGCCAAATCGACATTTAACTTTTTATTAAACAAAGAGTAATTCTGACGAAACGAAAATGTGTTTCGATGATAGGAGTTATTGGGAACCATACCATTGGCATAGGAGTTGGCATACGAGAAATAGGAACGGACCTTTTCAGTACCGCCGCTCACCGATACCGAGTTATTGTAAGTCGCCCCCGTCTCGAAGAAGTCCGAGATATCGTCTTTCGTATAATTCCGCAGTTTAGCTCCACTATAATTAAGTTCTTCGGGTGTCATTTCAGTAACTTTCTTACCCCAACTCGTGGGAGAATGAGTATTAGCTGTAAGATTTACATCGGCACCATATATATTCTGTATCTGAGGAAGTACCAACGGAGTCTCGAAAGTCACATTCGAATTGACACTCACAGATATACTTCCTTCCTTACCCCTCTTGGTCGTAATCATAAGCACACCGTTGGCCGCTGCGCTACCGTAAAGGGCTGCGGCATTAGCGCCCTTCAAAATATTAATACTCTCGATATCGTCAGGATTGATCAAAGAAAGGGCATCACCACCTTCTGCCGAGCTCGAATAAGTGAGACTTTCGCCACCGGCCCAAGAAGAGGCGGCCCCACCGATTTGATTTGTCATAGGTATACCATCGACCACAATCAAAGGGCTATTATTTCCCATGACAGATTTGTTACCGCGCAACAAGATTTTCGAAGTACCACCGGCGCCACCGGCACTTTGAGTAATAGTTATACCGGCCGCTTTACCTTGAAGAGAATTCACGAAATTGGCATCCTGAACCTTCATCAACTCGTCGCCCTTGATTTCTTGGGTCGCATAGGTCAAAGACGATTCTTTACGGGTGATACCCATGGCGGTTACAACAACTTCGTCGAGCATCTCGGAATTGTCCTGCATAACTACATCTATCTTGCTCTGCCCGTTGATAGCGCGCTTGATGGTTTGATAACCGATGTAGGAAAACTCCAATTCGTTACTCCCCGCAGGAACCTTGATCGAGTAGTTACCATCGAGATCTGTCGCTACGGCCACATTTGTACCGGAAACTTTTACCGTGAGGCCGATAAGAGTCTCTCCCGACGGATCGGTAACTGTACCCGTTACCACTTTTGTCCCCGTGGCAACATTTTGATTTACACTCTTCGATTGTGCCGCTCCTTGTGGCGACATCGTATCAGCTGCGCTGACATGCGCAGCAGTACCGATTCCAAAACCAGAAACCAGTACGAAAGCTACAATAATTGCTTTTAGATTTCTTCTATACATACGTGTATTATAGGTATTCGAATACTAAAAAAATAATTCTCCTCTCTCATTTTAATTCTAAAAAATAGTCTCTCTTATTTCCATAGGCTAATGTTTTTTATATTAAAAATGGATAAACTTCAAAATGCTTCCTATAAACTGCGACGTAGTCGGGATTCTGATAAAACGACATGCCTCACCATTCGTAAATGATACTTCAAACTATCAAAAAAAACAGATATGTACTTTTTCATGGATCCTTTAATGTTTTTTTTACGAATCAATAAGTATCTCTATAATTTTTTTGTTATATATTATATAACCCTAAATCAAAAACAATCCCTAGTGAAAAATGGAATTTTTTTTGCTCCTTTGAAGAAAATAGTAGTAAAACCGATTGAAATAAGCATATATCTATTTGGTTTATAAACAAATACAAATTACCCCAAAGATTGCACTTTTTAGAAACTATCTATGATTTTCTCCCAAACAGCATTTCTTATTTATTATCGGAATCTCTATCCGGCACAGAACCGTCCCTTTCCGTATTACGTTTAATATCTAAATATTGTCACAAAAAAGGCGTATTTGAAGAAAAAAGAGTACTTTTGCGGACTATTCCATTCTCATATCAGGATTATTGTGTATTTACTATACAAAAAGTTTCTTGACTTTATGATAAAAATTTCATTTGAAAATATTCGGCAAGCCGCTAAAAATATCGGCAACTATGCTTTACGGCTTAGTGAAAAGATTCGTCGTGTTTCTCCTCGGGTATGGTTGTACGTGGGGGCAGGTATTCTCCTATTAAGCGGAGGATTATATTGGTTACTGCGTCCCGCACCTCCGGGTCCCGACCTACCGATAGTCGAAGTCGAGCCTGTTGTTACGGACGATGTGGAAATTTACGGGGAATATGTAGGCCGCATTCGTGCTCAGCAATTCGTTGAAATAAGGGCCCGGGTAGAAGGGTTCCTTGAAAAAATGCTCTTCGATGAGGGTACTTATGTAAAAAAAGGACAACCCCTTTTTATAATCGACCCCAAACAGTATCAAGCTCGAGCAAATAAAGCCAAAGCTCAGCTAAACAAAAACAAAGCGTTGGCATTGAAAGCCGAGAGAGACTTGGAGCGCATCAGACCTTTGTATCAACAAAATGCAGCCAGCCAACTCGATTTAGATAACGCCATCGCTTCTTATGAAAGTGCAAAAGCCGAAGTAGAGATGAGCGAGGCCGATTTAACCCAAGCCGAAACAGCATTGGGTTATACGACTGTGAGCTCCCCTATCTCGGGATATATATCGGAACGTAACGTCGATATAGGAACACTTGTCGGCCCCGGCGGACAATCGTTATTGGCTACGGTCGTAAAGAGCGATACCGTTCGTGTCGATTTCAGTATGACCGGACTCGATTATTTGAAAAGCAAAGCCCGTAACGTTAATTTAGGGCAAAAAGACACGACCCGAACGTGGGAGCCTTACATTACTATTACTTTACCCGACAATTCGCCTTATCCTCAACGGGGAATAGTCGATTTTGCCGATCCACAAGTCGATCCTCAAACCGGTACATTCTCAGTAAGAGCCGAAATGCCCAACCCCGAACATATATTATTACCGGGGCAGTTCACCAAAGTAAGGTTACTGCTCGATGTTCGGGAAGCGGCAGTCGTAGTCCCCAATAAAGCAATCGCTATCGAAAAGGGGGGCGCTTACATATTCGTCGTAAGAGCCGATAGTATTGCAGAAAGGCGTATGGTCGAATTGGGACCGGAAGTAGGAAACAATGTCATTATCGAACGAGGTTTGGTTCCCCACGAAAATATAGTGGTCGAAGGATTTCATAAACTCACTCATGGAGATAAAGTTATCCCCTCGACTTATCGGGCAGAACAAGAAGACCATTCTAAAAACTAGTATGTTATGAAATCGGACTTCTTTATCGACAGACCCATATTTTCAATTGTTATTTCAATTGTTATCGTTATCGTCGGTGTATTAGGTCTTTTTTTACTCCCGATAGACCAGTACCCCCAAATTGTTCCTCCGGTAGTCAAAGTATCGGCCTCCTATCCGGGAGCTAGCGCACAGACGGTCACCCAAGCTGTCGCCACTCCCATCGAGCAGGAATTGAATGGTACGCCCGGCATGCTCTACATGGAATCAACGAACAGCAATTCAGGAAGTTTTTCGGCAACAATCACATTCGACATATCGACCGACCCGGATTTAGCTGCCGTTGAAATACAAAACCGCGTGAAACAGGCCGAAGCTCGTCTCCCGGCCGAAGTAGTACAAAACGGCATTTCCGTGGAAAAACAGGCTTCCAGTCGATTAATGACTGTCACTTTGCGCTCTAACGATCCGAAATTCGACGAAATATACCTCAGTAATTATGCTACGCTCAATGTGTTGGACATGTTGAGACGGGTCAAAGGAGTGGGTAGCGTATCGAATGTCGGTAGCCGTTATTACGCTATGCAGATATGGGTTCAACCCGACCGCTTGGCTAATCTGGGACTTACAGTGGACGATTTACAAAAGGCATTGAAAGACCAGAATCGGGAATCGGCCGCCGGAGTATTGGGTCAGCAACCGATTTCCGACATCGATATAACGACTCCTATCATAGCACAAGGGCGATTATCTTCCGTAGGAGAATTTGAGGACATTGTCATACGGGCTAATCCCGATGGTTCTTTGATTCGTTTGCGCGATGTCGCTCGCATCTCTCTCGAAGCACAATCTTACAACACGGAAAGCGGAATAAACGGAGGTAACGCAGCCGTACTTAACATCAACATGCTACCGGGAGCCAACGCTATGGAGGTCGCTGAATCTGTGAAGAAAGAGATGGAGGAGATTAGTCGTAACTTCCCGGAGGGTATTACTTATGAAATTCCCTTCGATATGACCTCTTATATTTCCCAATCTATAAACGAGGTTTACCATACGCTTTTCGAAGCCCTGATTTTGGTTATCTTGGTTGTATTTCTCTCGCTACAAAATTGGAGAGCTACACTTATCCCGGTTATAGCTGTACCTATTTCGTTGATAGGAACATTCGGAATCATGCTTGCGTTCGGATTCTCGCTCAATATGATGACCCTTTTAGGTTTAATCCTTGCTATCGGAATCGTGGTCGACGATGCCATAGTCGTAGTCGAGAATGTAGAGCGAATCATGAATGAGGAACATCTTAGTCCCTACGAAGCTACCAAAAAAGCCATGCAAGGATTGGGTAGTGCCATTATCGCCACCTCGTTGGTGTTATGTGCCGTATTCGTCCCGGTCAGCTTTTTGACCGGTATTACAGGTCAATTGTACCGACAATTCACGATTACTATTGCCGTTTCGGTCCTTATTTCGACATTAGTCGCACTAACTTTGAGTCCCGCCATGTGTGCTTTACTGCTCAAACCGGATTCAGGAAAAAAGAAAAACAAACTTTTTCGTTACATAAACTTATGGTTAGCACGAGGCAATAGACTTTACGAGAAACTCATTCGAAAAGGATTGAAGCATGCTCGCAGAGTAGTAGCGGCTTTCGGTATATCTCTGATAGCGATATGGGTTCTTAACGAAATAGTTCCTCAAAGTTTTATGCCACAGGAAGATCAAGGGTATTTTACCGTTGAGTTAGAATTACCGGAAGGCGCTACATTGGAAAGGACACGCCATATAACCGAACGAGCCATGAACTATTTAATGTCTCGTGAAGACGTAGAGTATGTACTCAATGTGACAGGATCTAGTCCCCGTGTCGGTACGAACCAATCTCGAAGTCAATTAACGGTTATTCTAAAACCCTGGGAAGATCGCAAATCGTCGAATCTCCGAGATATTATGGAGGAAATTCGTGAAGAATTAAAAAAATATCCCGAAAGTAAAATTTATTTGAGTACTCCACCCGTTATTCCGGGATTAGGTAGTTCGGGCGGTTTCGAAATGGTGCTCGAAGCACGAAGCGATGCGAGTTATGCCGATTTACAACGAGCCGCCGACACATTACTTTATTATGCCTCTCAACGAAAAGAGATAAGCGGTTTATCGTCTTCTATTCAAAACGATATACCTCAGCTTTATTTTGATGTAGATCGGGACAAGGCCCAAATGCTCGGAGTAAAAATAGCTGATATTTTTTCAACGCTCAAAACATTTACGGGGTCGATCTATGTGAACGATTTCAATATGTTCAACAGAATCTACCGTGTATATATCCAAGCCGAAGCACCGTATAGAGCACATAAAGATAATTTGGGTCTCTTCTTCGTCAAAGGAAGCAATAACGCCATGATACCTATTACCGCTCTTGGTACAACCTCGTATACAACAGGTCCGGGGACTATTCGTCGGTTCAATATGTTCACCTCCACAACCATATCGGGAGAAGCGGCCCCGGGTTATAGTTCGGGACAAGCAATGGCTATACTCGAAGAAATAGCAAGCAAGCATTTGCCTAAAAACATTGGCATCGAATGGAGCGGGCTTTCCTATCAGGAAAAACATGTAAGTGGTCAGACAGCCTACATATTGGCCTTAGCATTACTTTTTGTCTTCTTATTCCTTGCAGCTCAATACGAAAGTTGGTCTATCCCAATAGCAGTTATATTATCTCTTCCGATAGCAGGAGTCGGAGCCTATTTAGGAAACTGGATATGCGGCCTTGAAAATAATATTTATTTCCAAATCGGCTTGGTTATGTTGGTGGGATTAGTCGCTAAAAATGCAATTCTTATCGTAGAATTTGCCAAAGACGAAGTCGAGAAAGGAAATAATGCAGTGGATGCTGTAATCAAAGCCGCACACTTACGATTCCGACCTATCGTAATGACCTCTTTGGCCTTTATTTTAGGTATGTTACCACTTGTCTTTGCCAGCGGTCCGGGATCGGCCAGTCGTCAAGGTATCGGTACAGGCGTATTTTTCGGTATGATTGTGGCAATTACCGTAGGTATTATTTTTGTTCCCCTTCTTTTCGTATGGGTTTACAAGTTAAAATCTAAAATAATGAAACGATGAAACAGATGAAAGTTTCCATATATATATTGGTGACAGCATTCATTTTAAGTAGTTGTTCTATACAAAAACGCTGTCAGGCTCCCGAACTGAATTTACCAGATGAAATTATTGCGGGAGAAAACGATACATTAACCATTGCCGATATGTCATGGTGGGAGCTCTATTCCGATTCGACTCTTAGCAAATTAATTAAAAAGACGTTAAGAAATAATCGGAATATGCAGGCCGCAGAAGCTCATATCAAGCAAATGGAAGAATTATACCGCGTGAGTAAAGCATCTCGTTGGCCGACTATCGGAGCTCAACTTTTCGCCGATCACGAAACCAATGATTATTACGGTGAAAAGTTCTCAAAAAGCCCCGAATTTAGTCTTAAAGCCTCATTAGGTTGGGAAATAGACCTATGGGGGAGCCTACGTTGGGGAAAAAGAAAGGGTGCGGCGGAGTACTTAGCCTCCGTGGAAGCTGCACGAGCTATGCAAATGGCCCTAATTGCCGAAACAGCGATCGCCTATTTCGAATTAGTCGCATTGGATCAAGAACTTGAAATTGTTTTACAAACCGTAAAGACTCGTGAAGAAAGTGTCAACCAAGCCCGATTACGATTCGAGGGTGGACTCACTTCCGAAACAGCTTATCAGCAGGCGCAAGTAGAATTGGCCAGCGCTTCGGCTCTTATCCCCGAATTGGAGCAAAAAATCGCATTGAAAGAAAATCAAATTGCGGTATTAGCCGGAGAATATCCATCGAAAGTGGAACGAGGAGAATTCGACTTAAATGTAACTTGGCCCGAAAATATACCTATCGGGCTTCCCTCTACCCTACTGCAACGAAGGCCCGATGTGCGTCAAGCAGAGCAACAGCTACAAGCCGCTATGGCAGCGGTAGGAATTGCATATGCCGATCGGTTTCCACGATTAACTATAAGTTTAGTCGGAGGGCTTGAAAACGATGAACTAAAAGGATTTTTCGAATCTCCATTCTCCTATGTATCTGGCAATCTCGTAGCTCCTTTATTAACCTTTGGAAAGAAGAAAGCCCAATATAAAGCGTCATTGGCAGCCTATGACGAAAAACGTTTCGCCTATGAACAAAAGGTTCTTGAAGTTTTCCGAGAAGTAAATGATGCCGTGATAACTTATAGAAAGAAAAGACGGACATCGGAACTTCAACTCAATCTTTTTGAAGCAGCTCAAAAGTATGTAGATCTAGCACAGTTACAGTATTTCAACGGAGTTATTCGTTACATCGATGTTTTAGATGCCCATCGTAAATTTTTCGATGCTCAAATAGGTTTGAGCAATGCTGTAAGAGACGAATATCTTGCTATGGTAAATTTATATAAAGTATTAGGTGGAGGCTGGGAAACAAGCCCAATTTAAGCGAGCGAATTTTTCTATAAAAATAGAGCCCGGGGATTATAAAACTCCAGGCTCTATTTTATTTATGGCCTTTTATCTCAGCAAAGTTTGCGTGCCCCATCGGCAATCACGACATCATAAACTTTGGGAAGACGACCGAATTTTGTCTTATATTCTGCTTTGGCTTTTTCCACGAACGCATCATACAATTCGTCCTTAACTAAGTTTATCGTACAACCGCCAAATCCACCTCCCATCACACGAGAGCCGGTCACACCACACTCTTTGGCAATATCATTCAGGAAATCGAGTTCTTCACAACTTACCTCATATAATTTACTCATTCCATGATGAGTCTCATACATCTTCTGCCCTACTGTCTCATAATCTCCTTGTTCAAGAGCATCGCATACGTCAAGGACTCGTTGCACTTCACCGATCACATATTCTGCACGCATATAATCCTCGGCAGACACCTCTTCTTTTACCTCGTCTAACATAGACATATTGGCATCTCTCAGGAACTCTACATGCGGGTGTTTCTTTTGTATGGCGGCAACCACATTCTCGCACGATTTGCGTCGGTCGTTATAAGCGGAAGATGCCAACTCGTGCTTTACGACAGAATCGAGCAATACGAGTCGGTAACCTTCGGGCTTGAACGGGAAGTATTGATATTCCAACGAACGGCAATCCAGTCGTATCAGATGACCGGCTTTACCGAACACCGAAGCAAATTGGTCCATAATACCGCAATTTACACCACAATAGTTATGCTCGGTAGCCTGTCCGATTTTAGCCAATTCGAATTTGTCGATGCCACAGTTGAACATATCATTCAAAGCGAAAGCATAAGTACTCTCCAATGCAGCCGACGAAGACATACCTGCCCCCAGAGGAACATCGCCGGCAAATGCTGTATTAAATCCGGCTATTTTACCGCCTCGTTTAATAATCTCGCGGCACACACCGAATATATAACGAGCCCAGCTGGCACGGGGAGCGTCTTCCTCGTTCAATCCAAACTCTACATAATCTTTTAAATCTATCGAATATGCGCGGACTTTATCCGTCCCATTAATTTTAAGTTCTGCAACCATTCCTTTATCGATGGCTCCCGGAAATACAAATCCACCATTGTAATCTGTATGCTCTCCTATTAAGTTTATACGACCGGGAGAGGCATATACCGACCCGGTAGAGCCATCAAAATGTTTGATAAAACGACTTCTTACAAATTCTATATCCATAATACTAAATTAAATAATTGTATAACTTATATGATTATTTCTCTCGAACCGAAAATTTAAACTGTGTATGACTTTCGAATTTTTCATGAGGGCGTAAGATAACAGAAGGATAGTTTTCATGATTAGGACTATCTGGAAAATGTTGAGTTTCGAGACAGATAGCAGCTCTCATCGGATACCGTTTCCCATTTTTCCCGATAAAATTTCCTGTCATCCAATTGGCTGTATAAAGCTGTACACCGGGCTCTGTCGTAAAGACGTCCATCACGATCCCGGTTTTGGGCGAAACACACTCTGCACAAAATGAAAATTCACCGCTCCGCTTCTTATTCAAAATATAAGTATGATCGTAACCTTTTCCATAAACCAGTTGTTCAAACGGCTCGTTTATACGGCTACCGACTTCATAAAGTTTACGAAAATCCATCGGGGTTCCCTCTACCGCCGACTTCTCTCCGTAAGGTATAGCCGTATCATCGGTTGGTAAATAGTAATCGGCATCAATGCATAACAGATGATCACCGATGTAAGGATCTCCCGCACCCGACAAATTAAAATACGAATGGTTTGTCAGATTAACGATGGTAGGTTTATCGGTTTCTGCATAGTAAGTTATATCAACGGCATTATCGTCGGTTAATTTAAATATGACCTTCACTTGCAGATTTCCGGGAAACCCTTCTTCACCATCAAGAGACAATCGGGAAAATTCTATTGTTTGTTTATCCAATTGATTGGCATCCCAAACATGGAAGTTGAATCCTTTTACCCCTCCATGCAGGCTGTTAGGCCCATTGTTTATCGCTAATTTATCATACAAAACTCCATCGATCGTGAATTTCCCTTTTGCAATACGATTGGCATATCTACCACAAGTCGCTCCAAAATAAGGTTCCTCCGATGTAAGGTATTCCTGTATGTTATTATGCCCCGTAACCACGTCTATCATCGTCCCATTTTTATCGGGAACCATTAACGAAACGATACGAGCGCCATAATTAGTTAGGGTCAATTCGCACCCGTTTTTATTAACCAAGATATAGAGACCGGTTTGTTTACCATCGACTAAGCCTTGAAAATGTGTTGGATTCAATCCTGAAAGAGTCATATCCATATTCTTCTTTTTAAGGTTAACTAAATTTGTTGATTGTGTAAAGTTAACGTTATCTTTTTTTCTTCCAAAGATTTTTTTATGGTTTTGCATAAAATTATCAGAGAAGAAAAATTTTAACAGATTTTTTCACTACATATCCATTCTTTCGATTCACATCTGCATATCGAGCGATCCATAAACCCCGTGACGTAAACCTGTATCTGATTAAACATACTTATTGAAGTTTGCTCCCCTCATTTTTCCTTCGTTCTTAACACCTCTCATAGACTTGCACACAACCTCTAAATATCCCGGCTCTTATTCGTAAAATCCAGCCCGGTGCTTCGTCGAAACTTTGCCGGTCTGGATTTTTCCTATGTATTCGATAAATCCCGTAGACGAGAGCCTATTCTTTTATCCTCCATTATTATCTTATATTAATAATCTTATGGGTTTGAAGTGAAAGCCTCCATCGGGGGTGGCTCTTAATGTATCCGATAGCTGCGGTAAGATTGTTTTCATTTTTTATCTCATCATTGACATCACAAGGTTGCAAGCTACAAAAACACTCATAAGCTGTGGCGATTTTTTCATACGGTTCCATATCTTGTCCCTGATAAACGACTTTGATTTCATTCATACGCTGTATTTTCACAGGAATCGTTTTAGGAGAGCAAGTAATCCAATCGATCGACCGTTCCAAATCGGTATCTAATGCGATTGATCCGTTGGTTTCGATTTGGACAAATTTCCCGACTTCATGCAATCGGTCGACAAGCGAATGCGTAAGTTGTAAAGTGGGTTCCCCTCCTGTAATAACTACATGTTTCGCCGGATAATCAGAAATAGCCTTTACAATCTCTTCTTCTGTAAAAATAGTATAATCCTCATGTTTTGTATCACAGAAATCACAATGCAAATTACACCCCGCTAACCTCACAAAAATCGCAGCCGTACCTGTAAACACACCTTCACCCTGTAATGAGTAAAAAATTTCATTTACTTTCATTTGTCAATATTTTCATTTTCAAAATCGTCGATTTCGTAAATAGCCGTATTTCCACCACTTTCTTGAACTTTGGTTTTATAACATTCGGGAATCTGATCCGTAATCCATTTCGCTATGTTTTCGGCGGTCGGATTAAAAGGCAGCAATTCATTCAGATTCCCATGATCAAGATAGCCATGGATCTTATCTTTAATGTGTTTAAAGTCACAGACCATACCGTCTTGATTCAGTTCTTTCGCTTTACAATAAACCGTAATAATCCAGTTATGGCCATGTAATTTTTCACATTTACTTTCATATGAAAGGTGCAAAGAATGCGCGCCTGCAATTTCCATTGTCTTAGCTACGTAATACATTATAACTTAACCGTTTTATTCGTTATTAATCCTCGTATTCTGTCTGATCCTCAATTCCGGCATCCCGAAGAGCCTCTTTGCGTTCTACACAAGTACCGCATTTCCCGCAATGTTTCTCCCCTCCTTTGTAACAAGACCACGTTTCAGCATAGTTCAAATTCAACTTTTTCCCCCGACTGGCAATTTCTGTTTTTGAAATATCGGTATAGGGAGCAAAGATACCTATATTCTCATAAGTTCCCGAACGCATAGCTTTATCCATAGCTTGGACAAACTCCGATCGACAATCGGGATAAATAGCGTGGTCTCCACCATGATTAGCAATGAGAACTTGTTTCAAGCCATTGCTTTCTGCAATACCGCAAGCAACTGATAACATAATGCCATTCCGAAACGGGACAACCGTACTTTTCATATTTTCATCGGCATAATGTCCCTCCGGTACAGAGTCGCTACCGTCCAACAACGAACTTCTGAAATATTCTTTCATAAACGCAAGAGGTATTACTATATGCTTTATTTTTAACCGCTCGCAATGAATACGAGCAAACGGTATTTCTTTATGGTTATGATTAGCGCCATAATCAAAAGAAACAGCTAATGCTATGCGGTCGGCATACTCATACAACAAAGTAATACTATCCATACCGCCAGATACTACGATCAACGAATCTTTCATATTTTCTATTCTTATATTCGATTGCAAAGATAATGAAAGGTAAGAGTAGGATAAAACGGACAAGTTCGTTTTTCGTACCTATTTTTGTATTTCTCACAAAGGGGGGGGGACGTGCAAAGCCAGAGTTGAAACACGCTTTATTTAATTATTCAATGCAACCTATCTTTACAGGTTGTAAAGATAAATTAAATCCATATTCCTCTTATAGGATTTCTTGCGCAAGCCATTAAAAAAATCGCTATCTTTGTAGATACGAAGATGGGATTCGGTTCGGCATAGTCAAATCGGAAATGAATTTTCCGTTTGTCTCTGCGCTCACCTTTTATTATCTTTGCCAAAAGTAAAGATAAAATTGAATATCGCAATGAAAGCAAAAACACGTGTTCGCATTATCTTTTTTTGTCTAACCGTCTCTGCCATAGGCCTCCCTTTAATATTGATTAGCACCCCTTCTATCCATCAGCATTTCGAGCCTGAAAATATAGCCATATCTTTCGTCGAAAATCTATCCAACGCTAACTTCCAAGAAGCTAAAAAGCTATCGACTCCCGAGTCGGCCGAAACACTATATTTGTTTGAGACCTTAGTCGGGAATCAATCCGATGAATTAAAAAACACACCCACTCATTTCAATATTTCTTATTCTGAGATGAATACTTCACAAGATACCCTGTTCGTACAAGGGAAATTATTTTTCTCACATAAACACAAACTCATACGAAAAATTAATCTTACTTTGGTTAACCGTAGAGGAAGCTGGTTGGTCGATTGTCGTGACAATACTATTTTCTGATATTCACGGAACGAATCGAACCAACAGAATCATACCGCTGTTAAAATCATATTCATCTTATTAAATTTCAAGACATGAACAAATTTCAAGATATTATCGCAGGTGATACCCCGGTTCTAGTAGACTTTTTTGCAGAATGGTGTGGTCCCTGCAAAATGATGAAACCAGTCCTTGAAGAATTGAAAAAGAAAATGGGGAATAAAATCATTATACTAAAAATAGATATCGATAAAAATATTTCCTTGTCTTCGGAATACAGAATACAGTCAGTCCCCACCCTAGTACTATGGAAACAAGACGAAATCATTTGGCGACAATCGGGCGCCTTGTCGTTAAATGAATTAGAACAAATTCTATCGTCTTATATACGATAGTTTCATGATGAGATTGTCGCTTTTTTATACGACCTATACAACTGAATACGAAAACAGGTTATACCTCGATATACCCAACTAAACTTGTTTCTGTTCCAACCTTATATTAGGCCTCAAAAGACTACGGTTCGAAAAGAAAAACGAACTTATTCGTTTTATCTTTCTCTTGCCTTACACTATCTTTGCAAAAATGCGAAAATAGGCGGCACTCGACATAACCAAATAAATTTGTTTCTGCCCTCGTTTGCACTATCTTTGCAGCGCATTAAAAAGAAACTATGAGATCGAATCTGTATCTGAAACTATTCATATCATTTTTTAAAATAGGTGCGTTCACATTCGGAGGTGGTTGGGCTATGATACCTCTCATTGAAAGAGAAGTCGTGGATAAACAAAACTGGATTAAACGGGAAGATTTTGTCGACGCACTTGCCATTGCACAATCATTGCCCGGAGTTTTGGCGGTGAATATATCCATATTGATCGGAAACAAATTGCGAGGATTAAAAGGTTGTCTCACGGCGACACTCGGTACAATTCTACCCTCTTTTCTAATCATCTTGGCTATTGCAATCTGGTTTGTTCAAACGTATGACAATCCGGTAGTCGAGCGTATATTCAAGGGTATAAGACCAGCAGTGGTCGCACTCATCGTGTCTCCGGTATTCAGTACGGCTAAAACAGCACGTATCAATATTAAAACGGTTATTATTCCCATTATAGTGGCATTATCAATCTGGTTAGGAGGGGTTTCCCCCATTTGGTTCGTCTTGTTAGGAGCTATCGGTGGAATACTTTACTGCAATCATGTCATCGCCAGTTCAAAACAAAAGAGTAATAAAGAAGAAAAATAGCCATGTGGATCGTATATCTCAACTTATTTTGGGCCTACCTAAAAATCGGGCTATTCGGTTTTGGGGGCGGATACGCCATGCTCTCTCTCATTCAACACGAAGCGGTAGAAGTCGTTCATTATGGCGAAAGCCAACCGTGGCTTACCCCGACCGAATTTACCGATATCGTAGCTATTTCTCAAATGACTCCCGGTCCCATAGGAATAAACAGTGCTACTTATGTAGGATATGTAGCTGCCGGTAATAGTATTTGGGGGTCGATAATCGCCACATTTGCCGTATGTTTGCCGTCTTTCATTTTAGTCTTATTAGTGAGCCGTTTTATACTTAAACATAAAGATAACATTACTATCAAAAGCATATTTTCCGGACTTCGTCCTGTGGTTGTCGGTCTGATAGCTTCTGCCGCACTCCTCCTCATGAATAAGGAAAACTTTCCAGACTATACAATAAGTATCGGTATTGCAGTAATCTCATTTGTTCTGGTACACTATGCGAAAATACACCCCATACTCGTTATCGTATTGGCTGGTATTTCAGGATATGCCTTATACTAAATATGAAATATGAAATATGAATTACGAAGAAACATTGGAATATTTATATAAACAACTACCCGTTTTTCAACAAATAGGAAGTGCCGCTTATAAACCGGGACTACAAAATACCGAAGCACTGGACAAATATTTCGGATATCCCCATCGAAAGTTTCACACCATACATGTTGCCGGGACCAACGGCAAGGGATCGGTATCGCATCTATTAGCCGCTATTCTGCAATTAAACGGATATAAAACAGGATTATATACCTCTCCGCATCTTATCGATTTCAGAGAACGTATCCGCATCAATGGAAAAATGATTTCCAAAGAAGATGTTATTCAATTTGCAGAGAAACACCTTGCATCTACACTCCATATCCAACCATCATTTTTCGAACTCACCATGATGATGGCGTTTAACTACTTTGCCGAAAATCAAGTAGATGTCGCTGTTATCGAAGTCGGATTGGGCGGAAGATTGGACAGTACAAATATCATTACTCCTGATTTATGTGTCATTACCAATATCAGCTATGACCATGTGCAAATGCTCGGAGACACCCTGCCGAAAATAGCCCGAGAAAAAGCAGGTATTATAAAATCCGGAATACCGGTCGTGATCGGTGAAGCTCAGGGAGAGGTGAAGCAAGTATTCATCGATCGAGCGAAAGAGATAAAAGCCCCCATTATATTCGCAGAGGGACAAATTCATTTCCGGTCGACCCAACGGAATGACAAAGGTTGGGAATTCGATTCTCCCGAATTTCCGCACCTTTTCGGGGAGTTAAGCGGGCTATGTCAGGAGAAAAATGCAGCTACCGTTCTGACAGCAGTCGGCCAATTACGAAATTTAGGATACAATATCTCCCACCAATCGGTCTATGATGCTTTCGCCCATGTCACCAGTCTTACCGGTTTAATGGGGCGATGGCAACAATTGGAATCGTCTCCCCGACTAATTTGCGACACCGGGCACAACACCGGAGGCATACAATATATAGTTCGACAGTTGCAAAACGAATCTTATCAAAACTTGCGTATTATCATCGGTATGGTCAATGACAAAGACATTTCGGGAGTTTTGGCTATGCTCCCCCAAAATGCCGTTTACTATTTCACCCGAGCCTCGATACCTCGCGCTTTACCCGAGGAAAGACTGTACGAATTAGCAATAAAAGCAGGATTGACAGGGAAGTGTTATCCGTCGGTTCAACAAGCTGTGGAAGCGGCGAAAAAAGAAAGCCGCCCCGATGATCTGATCTTCGTAGGCGGCAGTACATTCATCGTGGCCGACTTGCTAAAAACTATGCTTTCACAGCAATAACCTCTATTTCGACTAATGCTTGTTTCGGTAATTCTTTAACTGCAAACGCCGACCGAGACGGAAATACGGACCCGAACTGCTCGGCATATATTTCGTTCATTTCTCCGAAAAGAGACATATCGGCCAACAGCACGGTCGTCTTTACAATATGTTCGACCGAATAACCGGCCTCCGCCAAAATAGCTTTAATGTTCGCAAACGCTTGACGAGTTTGAGCTTTGATGCCCTCAGGCATTATTCCGGTTTTGGGGTCAATGGGCAATTGACCCGAAAGGAAAATCATATTTCCGGTTTCAACAGCTTGACTATAAGGTCCGATAGCAGCCGGAGCAGATGTCGTAGAAATTACTTTTTTCATATCACTCATTATTATTTAATTTATGGGAAAGCACTCGGCTTTCTTCTATTTTCAAATCTTTCAATGCAATACTATCACCCTTCTCTTCCATAAGCCTACGGGTATCTATTATAGCCGCCCATTCCTTTGGGAAATCGGCTTTTAAATTACAGATAAAATCCTCGTCTCCTTCTCTGTCGATGGCTCGCAATAAATAGCCCAAAGTCAATCGGCTGATGTCTACCGCCGGTTGATATGCAGGAACCCTCTCTTCTTCCGACAATGTCTGCGAAATAATATTCACCCGTTCCAATTCATCGACGGTACGCTCTACCAACTGTATGGGAATAGCATAACGTCTCGATATCTGTCCTTTGGTCATCGGCGGAAGTCCCTCCTTGAACCGATGGACAATAACTGTGGCTATGACTAATATAATATAATCGGAATACCGACGAGATATATCGTTGGTCTCTTTTTCGAAATTGAAATTTACTACATTTTGAGATGAGTAAGTCAACACAGCACCAAACAGACAAATCAACCATGAAAATTGCATCCAAATGAGCAACAACGGCAAAAATGCGAAACTCCCGTAAATAGCATTATATTTCGATACCCAAATTTGGCCCGAAATATATATAAATTGAAAAATCTGAAATACCGTACCACAAATAAGCCCAGAAATAAACGCATATTTGAACTTAACCTTTGTATTGGGTATAAAAATATAAATAGCGGTAAAGAACAAAGCGGTAAGTATATATGGAGCTAATCGAAAGACCCAACGCAGCAAAGGGCTCATAAAATCGAATAGAACCGAAGAACTGAGCATGGTTGACATAAACAAAGAAAATCCGCTCGATGCAACCATCAAAATAGGCAAAATCAAAAACATCGAGGTATAATCGGTAACCTTACGATAAAACGATCGACCGCCTTGTACCTGCCAAATATCATTGAATGCTTTCTCTATATTGGATAACAAACTTATCAAAGTCCACAAAAGGAAACAAAGGCCTATCCCCACGAATACTCCACCTTTCATCTGATCGAGATACTGGTCGACGAACCCTAACATATATTCCAATGCATTGCGTTGCGCCGGGAAATAATCGAACAACTGACTTTGTATAATATGTTGGAATCCGAATCCCTTACAAATAGCAAATAACATAGCCAACGCAGGCACGATTGCCAAAATCGTACTAAACGTCAAAGCGGAAGCCTTTTCCTGCAACTTTTCATTTAAGAAACAGCGTACCGACAAGTTCAATGTTTTAAGAATATGAATATGGAGCTTATACTCGGTCACATGCCATATATCGACCGAGACAAACTGCCATAACCGTTTTATCAAAAGGCTGGCGCGGGCAAAAAAAGAGGGCTTGTTTTTACGCTGAACCATAGAATATATCGTACAGAAAACTTCTACAAAAAAATACAGCAGGCCTGTAAGCCGGGTTATGTACTCTCGAAAGAGTGTCTGTCATTTATCTCGACCTTGTGTCACCACAAGGCTCTAGCGGTTTACCCCCCGGCATCGGGCGAGCAACCCTACAACGCCGGTATACATAACCTTACAACCCATAAGACGTACGGCATTCTACATTACTGTAAAACCCGGTGAGCTCTTACCTCACCTTTTCACCCTTACTGCTTTCGCAGCGGTTATTTTCTGTTACGCTACTCCACTCTCGCGAATGGCTTCCCGTTAGGAAATATGGTGCCCTATGTTGCCCGGACTTTCCTCTCGCATCATACGAGCGACAGACCGTCCTGCTGTACGTTACAAAGATACGATAAAAATGGCAAAGACAGAATACTGTCAGTATGATTTTTAATCTTGTAAATTTTAACGGACAATATGACATGCCTAAGTATATAAAAATGATTCTCATGACAGTCATCTGCGTTAACCCCTGTTAAGTAGCTATCCTGCTTATTAAAAGAGCTTAAAAAGAAGATGCAGGGGTTTCAACGGCACGATAAATGTATTAAATTTAACGTCTGAAAAACTTAAATACAAGATAATATTAACATTTAAAGCTAATAGATTATGAATTCTTACGGAAAAAAATTGATGGGCATCGCCTTAATTGCAGCTCTGAGCTCCGGAATTACAATCGGCGCATTTAGTATATTGAATAAGTCGGCCGATTCAAAAATACAAGATCAATCGCTCGACAGTGGATATGCACAGCCGACTCGCTTTACAAGAGTAATCAATCGACCGGCTGTTGAAACAGATTTCACCACTGCCGCCGAAAACACGGTTAATGCCGTCGTTAGTATAAAATCGATTTCTACACCCAAACAAAGTCAATTAGGCGGTTTTAGCGATCCGTTTTTCGAATATTTCTTTGGACAAGGAGGGCGCAATATACAACCTCAGCCTCGTGCTGGATTGGGGTCGGGAGTAATTATTACCCCCGATGGATATATTGTAACCAATAATCACGTAGTAGAAGGAGCCGATAAATTGGATATAACCCTGAATGACAATAGGACTTTCAATGGTCGTGTAATAGGAACCGATCCTTCTACCGATTTGGCATTGATAAAAATAGATGCCAAAGATCTCCCCATCGTCAAATTTGGCGATTCCGATAATTTGAAAGTCGGAGAATGGGTATTGGCGGTAGGAAATCCGTTAGGATTGACATCGACGGTTACTGCTGGTATCGTAAGTGCCAAAGCTCGTAGCATAAGCGCACTCAACCCTCGTAGCCAAAAAATGGGTATAGAGGCGTTTATCCAGACCGATGCAGCTGTAAATCCGGGAAATAGCGGTGGAGCATTGGTAAATACAGCAGGTGAATTAGTGGGTATCAATACAGCCATTTACTCCGAAACAGGAAGTTACGCCGGCTATTCATTCGCTATTCCCACTTCCATAGTAAGTAAAGTAATTGCCGATTTGAAAGAATATGGTACCGTACAAAGAGCCGTATTGGGTATAGGGTATAGAGAAATAGACTCCGAATTGGCCAAAGAAGAAAATCTTGAAGTACAAGAAGGAATATACGTCGGTGAAGTATACAATCGCAGCGCTGCGATGGAAGCAGGAATAAAAGAAGGTGATGTTATAACCTCTATTAATGGCGTAAAGATTAAAAATGGAGCTATGCTTTCCGAACAATTGAGTAAATATCGTCCCGGAGATAAAATAAAAATAGGGTTGTTACGAGGAAAAGAATCCAAAACTGTATCCCTGACATTAAAAAATAGTCAAGGCAATACCGAGATAACCAAGATTGCCGGAATGGATTCTTTGGGAGCTGGATTCAAAGAATTAGATACCAAGAGTTTGAGAGAGATGAATATCCGATATGGAGTGCAGGTCATTGGATTGAAAAACGGTAAATTCAAAGCGGCCGGTATGCGAGAAGGATTTGTCATTCTTGAAATCAATAACACCCCGATGAAGTCGGTTAGTGACTTGGAATCCATGTACGACTCTATTGTAAAATCAAATCAAAATCAAAAAGTTATGTTCATTACGGGTATTTATCCGAATGGAAAAATGATGTATTATGCAGTAGATTTGGCCGATTAAATCTTTTTGGAATATGACCCCTAAACAAGGGTCATATTCCAAATTAAAAGATAATTATTAAATATAGCACAACAAACACAACAGAACAAATATTCAAACGTTATAATAATAAATACGAAAAAGGCAGGAGCAGTAAAATGGTATTTTTGTAGATTCACGTTCAAAATTAAACATTTTTTACAGCTCCATTAACAATAAATATAGTATATTTGCAGTCCTAAAATCTCAATATTGCAAGATGAGACAATTAAAAATTACAAAATCGATTACGAACAGGGAGAGCGCTTCTCTTGACAAGTACCTACAAGAAATCGGACGCGAAGACTTGATTACGGTAGAAGAGGAAGTAGAACTTGCCCAACGCATTAAAAAAGGCGATCATGCAGCACTGGAAAAGTTGACACGAGCCAATTTGCGTTTTGTCGTTTCGGTTGCCAAACAATACCAAAATCAAGGGTTAAGTCTCCCGGACTTAATCAATGAAGGAAATTTGGGTTTAATTAAAGCTGCCGAAAAATTTGATGAAACGAGAGGCTTCAAGTTCATTTCCTATGCAGTGTGGTGGATTCGTCAATCTATTCTTCAAGCTCTAGCCGAGCAATCGAGAATCGTTCGTTTGCCATTAAATCAAGTAGGATCTCTCAATAAGATCAGTAAAGCTCTTTCTAAATTCGAGCAAGAAAACGAACGTCGTCCCTCTCCCGAAGAGCTCGCAGAAGAATTGGATATACCGGTAGATAAAATCTCCGATACATTAAAAGTGTCGGGACGGCATATTTCGGTAGACGCCCCTTTTGTTGAAGGAGAAGATAATAGTCTGCTCGACGTATTGGTTAATGACGATTCCCCCATAGCAGATAGGTCGTTAATTAACGAGTCTCTCTCGAAAGAAATCGATCGCGCACTTAAACAACTTACTCCTCGCGAAAGCGAAATCATTAAAATGTTTTTTGGAATCGGCTGTCAAGAAATGACTCTCGAAGAAATTGGAGACAAGTTCGGATTAACCCGAGAAAGAGTTCGACAAATAAAAGAAAAAGCCATCAGAAGACTCAGGACTGCTTCGAGGAGTAAACTGTTAAAGACTTATTTAGGGTAACCTTATTGGATTGTCTGCCCCAATGGCAGGAAAAACCGACCTGCACCTCAGGTTGGTTTTTTATTTTAAATACCTCTTCATTTATTTTTTCAGTCGTTCGATTGCTCAATCGCAATAAAAAATTTACCTTCGTCCTCAACAAATAATAAAATCATGGCTAAATACCTATATCGGATATTGTTAATATCAACTCTATGCCTTTTTTTACAAAATACATCGGCACAAGAATCGACCACAGGTTTTGAAAACGGGAACAATCAATACGTCATGCGCGAAAGCAACTTGTCGGATATGAGCAAAGATAAAAAAATCAAACCTGTTACATTTGGAGTTGAAGCAGGAGCATCCATCGATATGTCGGGGAATGACTTTTCTTCTTTCGATTTAGATTTATTCGCAGGCTACCGGTCCCACACCATCAAATGCTTTGGTTTAGGAATAGGTCTTCACAGTTCATTTTCCAACAATCGATACTACCTCCCTATTTATGCACTTTTCCGTTGTAATTTGCTAAGCAACAAATCTCTTCTTTTTGTTGATTTCAGAGCGGGTTATTCTACCAATCAAATGTACAAAGGAGAAAATCAAGGTGGCTTTTTGGGTTCTGCCGGATTAGGTATGAACCTATCTGTAAGTAAAAAATTCGGGTCTCATATTCTTATCGGATATAATTTTTATCAAATATCTCCATTTACCGATGAAAAAGGAACTTTCCAAGATATGAACGGATGCCATCTCGTATCTATCCGATTAGGAATAAGCTTCTAATGGCACGAGTTATCAATTATAAATAAATATATTTTCGTCGATAAAAATTACAGATTATAGATTTAAAGAAGAAAAATATGATATTTTATTTTGTTTTCTCAAAACAATAACTACCTTTGCACAGGAAACAAAATAATTCAATAATGATAATAGAATTGCTAAACAGCCTAATTATTGATCTTCTATCGAATGTAACAAAATAGAAGTGAGATATAGTGCCTAGCAATTTACGATACAAAAATTATAGCCTTTCTCACGAATACGTCGAGAAAGGCTTTTTACAATTTAATATAGCAATAACATGTCCGACAGATTATTTATCTTTGACACAACATTAAGAGACGGAGAACAAGTTCCCGGATGCCAACTCAACACAGTTGAAAAAATACAAGTAGCTAAGGCATTAGAGACACTTGGTGTCGACATCATAGAAGCCGGATTTCCTGTATCGAGTCCCGGAGACTTCGAATCGGTCGTCGAAATATCCAAAGCTGTAACATGGCCCACGATCTGTGCGCTCACCCGTGCTGTCGAAAACGATATAAAAGTCGCAGCCGAGGCTCTTCGATATGCCAAACATAAACGTATTCATACAGGCATTGGAACTTCGGACTATCACATTAAATATAAATTCAATTCGACTCGTGAAGAGATTGTAGAAAGAGCTGTGGCGGCTGTCAAATATGCGAAAAAATTCGTAGAAGACGTACAATTTTATGCCGAAGATGCGGGTCGTACCGATAATGAATATTTAGCCAGAGTAGTCGAAGCCGTCATCAAAGCAGGCGCTACGGTTATAAACATACCAGATACAACTGGATATTGTTTGCCGGACGAATTTGGACAAAAAATATTATATCTCAAAGAACATGTCTCAGGAATCGATAACGTTACGATAGCCACTCATTGTCACAACGATTTGGGCATGGCAACGGCGAATACGATGGCTGGAATCCAAAATGGAGCCAGACAAGCCGAAGTTACGATAAACGGCATTGGTGAAAGAGCCGGAAATACAGCCCTTGAAGAAATAGCCATGATTTGCAAATGTCACCACGACTTACAGATAGAGACTAATATCAACACACAAAAGATTTACGGAATAAGCCGTATGGTCTCTAATCTCATGAACATGCCGGTACAACCGAATAAAGCAATTGTTGGCCGCAACGCATTCGCCCACTCGTCAGGAATCCACCAAGACGGTGTATTGAAGAATCGGGAAAGCTATGAAATCATAGATCCCAAAGACGTCGGAATTGACGAAAACTCTATCGTATTAACCGCAAGAAGTGGACGGGCTGCTTTGAAACATAGACTTCATTTATTAGGTATCGAATTGGAAAAAGATGCTTTGAACAAAGCTTATGATTCATTTCTTAAACTTGCCGATCGTAAAAAAGATATCAATGACGACGATATATTAATGTTGGTAGGGAAAGAGAGAACAGCCAATGCACGCATACAACTAGACTTCCTACAAGTAACTGCCGGAGTAGGAATAAAATCCGTTGCCAGCATCGGATTAGACATAGCCGGTGAAAAATTCGAAGCAGCAGCTTCGGGAAACGGACCGGTAGATGCCGCCATAAATGCTATACGATGCATCATTCACCGAAAAATGGTAGTCAAAGAATTTCTTATACAAGCTATCACCAAAGGCAGCGACGATGTAGGGAAAGTACATATGACTGTGACCTACAACGGAAACTCATACTACGGATTCTCGGCAAATACAGATATTGTCGCAGCCTCTGCCGAAGCCTTTATAGATGCTATTAATAAGTTCATTATATAACGAAATCACATGAATACATTATTTGATAAAATATGGGATACCCACGTCGTAACCTCGGTAAAAGGAGGCCCCGATCAATTATATATAGACAGGCACTATTGCCACGAGGTTACCAGTCCTCAGGCTTTCAACGAACTGAGGGCTAGAAATTTGAAGGTTTTTCGACCGGAAAGAACAACTTGTTCTCCCGACCATAATATTCCCACGTTAAATCAAGATAAGCCTATTGCCGACCCGGTTTCCCGCAATCAAGTAGAGACACTCGCCACCAATGCTAGCGAGTTCGGTTTAGCTCATTATGGACTGGGAAATGAAAAAAACGGAATCATTCACGTTATCGGACCGGAATATGGGTTGACTCAACCGGGAATGACCATCGTTTGCGGAGACAGCCACACTTCGACCCACGGGGCTTTTGGAGCCGTCGCTTTCGGTATTGGCACGAGCGAAGTTGCTATGGTATTGGCATCCCAATGTATTTTACAGCCCAAACCTAAAACAATGCGCATAAATATCGAAGGAAAACTTTCTCCCGGAGTCACAGCTAAAGACATCGCTTTATTTATCATTTCTCGAATGACGACAGGAGGAGCTACCGGATATTTTGTGGAATATGCAGGAGAAGCAATCCGCTCGCTCAGTATGGAAGAAAGAATGACAGTCTGTAACCTCAGTATCGAAATGGGAGCTCGCGGAGGTCTGATTGCTCCCGACGAAACGACATTCGGTTATATAAAGGATAAAGAATTCGCACCCAAGGGAAAAGATTGGGACAAAGCCCTCGCCTATTGGAAAACTCTATATAGCGATAAAGATGCTACATTCGATAAGGAAGTGACATTTAATGCGGCAGAAATCTCCCCTCGCATTACCTATGGGACAAACCCCGGAATGGGAATCGCTATCGACGAAAGAATACCGTTGGAAGAATCGATCGAAGACAGTGGAAAAATTTCGTTTCGCCGGGCATTGAGTTACATGGGTTTCTCTGCCGGAGAGCTTCTAATGGGGAAAAAAATCGACTATGTCTTTTTAGGAAGCTGTACAAACGGCCGTATTGAGGATTTCAGAGCTTTTGCCAATTTGGTAAAAGGGCACAAAAAAGCTAATCATATAATTGCTTGGCTCGTACCGGGTTCACAAGCCGTGTTGCGACAAATCAAGGAAGAGGGCATCGATCTTATCTTGTCGGAAGCAGGATTCGAAATACGTCAACCCGGTTGTTCGGCTTGCTTAGCCATGAACGAAGATAAAGTCCCCCCGGGAAAATATGCTGTATCGACCTCAAATCGGAACTTTGAAGGTAGACAGGGTCCCGGAGCGCGGACTATACTTGCCGGACCTTTGGTAGCCGCTGCGACAGCAATTACAGGAGAGATAACCGATCCCAGAAAATTTTTATAACTTTGTATGACTATGATAAAAAAAATCGACATCATAACATCGACATGTATTCCTCTTCCCCAAGAGAATGTAGATACCGATCAAATTATCCCTGCCCGTTTTCTAAAAGCCGTTTCTCGGGAAGGTTTCGGAGAAAACCTGTTCCGCGATTGGCGCTTCGATAAAGCGGGGCAACCCATTCGAGATTTTATTCTTAACAACCCACTTTACTCCGGCTCCATTTTAGTAGCGGGGAAAAACTTCGGTAGCGGTTCCAGCCGTGAACATGCTGCTTGGGCTATTGCCGGATATGGATTCCAAATAGTAGTATCTAGTTTTTTTGCCGATATTTTCAAGAACAATGCACTTAACAACGGAGTACTTCCGGTAATTGTCTCAGAGCAATTTCTTACCAGTTTATTCAAACATATTTTTTCGAACCCACAATCGACCGTTACAGTCAATTTGAAAGAGCAAACCATTACAGATGACACAAGCGGAGAATCGGAACATTTCGAAATAAATCCTTACAAAAAGAACTGTTTGCTCAACGGATATGACGACATCGATTATCTACTAAGCAAAAAACAAGAAATAGAAAACTGGGAAGAAAAACATTCATAACGAAATCGAGAAGTACTATGGTTGTAGAAATTATGGATACTACTCTGCGAGACGGAGAACAAACGTCGGGGGTATCGTTCGCCCGACAGGAAAAATTGAGTATCGCTCGCTTACTTTTAGAAGACCTAAAAATTCCTCGCATCGAAATTGCCTCGGCAAGAGTTTCCACCGGAGAGTACGAAATGGCGAAACAATTATGCGAATGGGCCGAGAAACGAGGACACATCGACAAAATCGAGATATTGGGATTTCTCGATAAAGGAGCTTCTATCGAATGGATTCGTTCTTGTGGAGCCAAAGTGATGAATTTGCTCTGCAAAGGATCGGAAAAACATTGTACCTTCCAACTTCAAAAAACGGTACAGGAACACGTCGAAGATATCAAACAAACTATTAAGAAAGCGAAAGAAGTCGGACTGAAAATCAATCTCTATTTGGAAGATTGGTCCAACGGGATACAATATTCCCCTCAATACGTTTTTCATTTAATGGATGCTTTAAAAAATGAAGCTGTGGAAAGGTTCATGTTGCCCGACACATTAGGTATCTTGAATCCTCTTCAAACGCTAAAATTTTGCAGAGCCATGCGCAGGCGTTACCCCGACTTACGATTCGACTTTCATGCTCATAACGATTACGATTTGGCGACTGCCAACACTTTCGCTGCAACTCTAACCGGAATACAAGGCGTGCATTGTACCGTAAACGGGCTGGGCGAAAGAGCAGGAAATGCACCCCTCACCAGTGTCGTAGCCGTGTTGCATGATCACGTAAAAGCAACAACCGGAATTACCGAAAACATGGTAAACAAAGTGAGTCGTATCGTTGAATCCTATTCGGGAATACGAGTCGCAGCCAATAAACCTATTATTGGAGAATCCGTATTTACTCAATGTGCGGGAGTTCATGCCGACGGAGATAATAAGAACAATCTTTATTACAATGATTTATTACCCGAACGATTCGGGAGGAAACGCGAATATGCACTTGGCAAGACTTCCGGGAGAGCCAATATCCGTAAAAATCTCGAATCGCTAGGTATAGAACTCGATGACGAATCCATCAAGAGAGTAACCCAGAGAGTGGTCGAGTTAAGTGATAAGAAGGAAATAGTTACCCCAGAAGATCTTCCCTATATCATTTCAGACGTATTAAAACACGAAACCATAGCTCAGCACGTCAAGGTAATAAATTATACTTTAAACCTTTCTCAGGGATTAAAGCCAGTAGCAATCATTGCCATCGAAGTAAACGGAAAAACATACGAAGGAGCGTCTACCGGCGATGGACAATACGACGCATTCGTAAAAGCCATACGGAAGATATACAAAGAACAACTCGGACGAACGTTCCCGTCGTTGACAAACTATACAGTAAACATACCTCCCGGCGGACACACCGATGCATTGGTACAAACCGTTATCTCATGGGATTATAATGGAAATATTTTGAAAACACAGGGATTGGATGCCGACCAAATGGAAGCCGCCATACAAGCCACAATCAAAATGCTTAACTTAATAGAAGATAAAGAGCTGAATATACAAGACAATTAAAATAGAAAGAATATGAAATTACATATCGCAGTATTGCCCGGCGACGGAATTGGACCAGAAGTCGTGGAACAGGCTTTGAACGTAACGAAAGCCGTTTGTGAAAAATTCGGACATTCTCTGGAATATCAAACAGCCCCGGTAGGAGCTTGCGCCATAGAAGAAACAGGATTGCCCTACCCCGACTCTACTCATGAATTATGTATGCGCTCCGATGCCGTTTTGTTTGGAGCCATAGGTTCGCCCCAATACGACAATAATCCCAATGCTACCATACGCCCTGAACAAGGATTACTTGCCATGCGGAAAAAGCTCGGACTATTCGCAAATATTCGTCCCATAACCACCTTTCCCGGATTGATTCATAAATCCCCCCTCCGTTCCAATATTATCGACGGCGCAGACTTTATGTGTATTCGAGAATTAACGGGAGGACTATATTTCGGGCGACCGCAAGGCCGTAGTGAAGACGGGAACATAGCCTATGATACCTGTATATACAGTCGGGAAGAAATTGTACGAATTGTCCAATTGGCATACGAATACGCCATGAAACGGCGTAAAAAAGTTACAATGGTCGATAAAGCGAATATATTGGCGACCTCCCGACTATGGAGAGAAATCACGCAAGAAATAGCATCGGAGTATCCAGAAGTCGAAACCGAATTTTTATTCGTCGATAACGCTGCCATGCGCATGATTCAATGTCCCAAAAGTTTCGATGTCGTCGTTACCGAAAACATGTTTGGCGATATACTCACCGACGAAGGTTCCGTTATCACAGGATCCTTAGGCATGCTGCCATCGGCATCGATTGGCCTGCATACTTCTGTATTCGAACCTATACATGGGTCCTATCCTCAGGCAGCAGGGAAAAATATAGCTAACCCGTTGGCGACCATATTGTCGGCGGCTATGATGTTCGAATATGCATTTGGGTTGAAAGAAGAAGCCTTATCGATTCAAACGGCCGTGTCCGAATCGATGAATGCCGGAATCGTGACCGAAGACCTCGCCGGCACAAGTACGAAATCCTACCATACCGACGACGTAGGCGAATGGATTGTCGAATGGATAAAAAGCCACTGATCAAAGCAATAATAAAGCGGATAGTAAATTTTGAATACTATCCGCTTTTTTGCTACTTCCTTATCTAATTATCTATTGAGCCGAACCGGAAAATACGACAATTCTATTCCAATTATTATTTTTCGGATATAATTGAGAATCACTACCATTAGCAATAATCTGTATTCGTTTTCTATCTATATTGTATTTCTCGGTCAATAATTTGACAACAGACTCTGCACGACGCTGGCTCAATTGTTTATTATACTCGGGTGTTCCGGTTGCTTTATCGGCATACCCTATTACCGAGATATTACAAGAAGGATTGCTTTTCATCCATTGTGCTATGTTATAAACATTTACCATTTCTTCATTAGAAACAACAGCGCTATTGATCGTAAAGCGTACTACACCCGTCAAATCTTGGCTACAAGCAGCTGGCTCTATTACAGTTACCTCCTCGACAACCGCTTCTGGGCATGGAGGACATTCCACAACTCTTGACTCGCACTCGTTCAATTGAGCCCTCAATGCATTAACCCTATTATTCAAATCGCCGATAACCATTTGATCGGCATAAGCATCGTATGCCTTAAATCGGTCTTTGCCGAATTTAATAGAAAAACCTCCGATTGCCGAAATAACACTTTCGACTTCTGTTCCTTCGACAATTCCATTAAAATGATCGCCAATTAAATTACCTCGTCCCTCCAAGAAGAAATCGACATAATGCGACAATCTGAAATTCAACTTAATACCGGCTGTTATAGGGAAAGCATACGTTTTATTATTATATGGAGTATTATGGAATGAATAAATACCACCGGCTCCGGCAAAAGGTATGATAGAAAATACACGATCCTCGTTATAACCGTGGAAAGTATTAAACATATTCCACATGATATCGCCGTAAACCGCAGCATAACGCATATGTGTCATCACTCCTTCGGCAAGCGGCCAATTGGTATGTAAAGCACCTCCCATCGCAGATAACCGGAATCCCAAATACGGGCTGATCCATTTACCGATAGCGAAGTCCATAGCCAGTGTATATTGAGCATCTCCTACATGTTCGGTCAAAAAAGTTTGACCTCCGGCTCCTATCGAAATAAACCAGTTATTTTTATGACTATCAGAATAATACCGAGGCTTGGCAGGTACAACCTCTGTTACCGAAACATCTTCTTCAACAATAATCGCTTGAGCTCCTGCCGATTCGGAATAACAGAAAAGCGAAGTTGTAGCTATGGCTACTGCTAAATAAAAGAAATTTGTTTTCATTTTAATTTGTTTTAGTTATACAATTTTGCAATTACATTTCAAAAAAAACAGGAGCATAAGTCAAACGCTATTATCCGTTTTTGTAAATTAAAACAAACAGATAAAAGAATGTGTTCACCAACCGTCGAAAAAAGAGATAGTAAAATTCTATATTATTTAGGCTATATAAGCTTCTTATAAAAAATGAAAACAGGTTATACCGGTTGGTAATAAATTATTAAATTTGCACATACCGATGAATGCGAAACTTTTACCCATCGAATAACAGAGGTAATATTTATGAAACGAAATAAAAAAAATTCTGATTTTTTCTCGAAAAAACGCTCCAAATACAAACTCACATTTTTCAACGAAAGCTCTCTTGAAGATGTATGGACTATTTGTTTTTCCCGATTTGGAGCCATAATGACCGCCATTCTTCTCATTGGTTTGATTGTCGTAGCTATACTCTCTGTAATCGTAGGTACACCTGTAAAAAATTTATTACCCGGATATTTGAAAACAGAAGAACGAATCGAAATGGTTGATAAAATCCTTAGAGTCGATTCTTTGGCGGCAGAAGTACAGCGTCGCGACGCATATATAAAAAATCTTGCTTCCATACTTACCGGTGAAATAAAAATAGATTCTATCGGACAACAAGCCGACAGTCTGCTTTCCACAACGACAGATACTCTTCTACCGGAATCCAAACTGATGGCAAACTATATCAAGCAATACGAACAAGAAGAAAAATACACGCTAAATGTTTTTACCCCGACTACTCCTATCGACGGAAAACTGTTTTACCCGCCGCTAAAAGGCAAAATAATCAAAGCCTATAACCCCAAAGAAGGTCATTTCGGTATCGACATACAATGCCCCAGAAATACAGCTGTTTCTGCCGTCCTCGATGGCACGATTGTTTCCGCCGGTTATACAATCGATTACGGATATGTCATATATATACAGCACAGCAATAATTACCTGTCGGTCTATAAATATAATTCGGGGATTCTTAAAAACATAGGAGATAAAGTATCGGGAGGTGAAAAAATAGCCGTGACCGGGTGGGAAGATGGTAAATCCTCAAAACAATCATGTGTGGCCGAATTTCAATTGTGGCACATGGGTCAGTCGTTAGACCCGGAAAAATATATCACTTTCTAATCCCGATTCATTAAAGATACACTTTATTTTATACCTTTGTAAAGTTAAAATTGAGATTTGACCTCTTAAACCAAATGAAAAAGCAATTAGCAATATTAGGCTCTACCGGATCGATTGGAACTCAAACATTAGAAGTTGTCGCCGAATATCCCGACTTATTCGAGGTATACACATTAACAGCGAATAATAACGTCGACTTGCTGATAGAACAGGCCAAACATTTTAATCCCGATTCGGTAGTAATAGCCAACGAAGCTCATTATAACAAGCTGAAAGAAGCTCTGAAAGATTTCCCTATAAAAATATATGCGGGAGAAAATGCCATTTCTGAAATCGTAGAGGCAGCGCCCATCGATATAGTAGTCACGGCAATGGTAGGATATTCGGGGTTAAAACCTACTATACGAGCTATCGAAGCTCATAAGACCATTGCTTTGGCCAATAAAGAAACATTGGTAGTTGCCGGGGATCTCATCAAACGTCTTGCTCTCGAATACCGGACACCTATCATTCCTGTCGATTCGGAGCACTCTGCTATTTTCCAGTGCTTAGTTGGCGAAGGAGATAACCCTATCGAGAAAATCATTTTAACGGCATCCGGCGGACCATTCCGAAAATTCACGGCAGAACAGATGGCGCATGTTACCAAAAGCGATGCTTTAAAACACCCCAAGTGGCACATGGGACATAAAATTACCATAGACTCTGCAACGCTTATGAACAAAGGCTTTGAAATGATCGAAGCCAAATGGCTGTTCGACGTATCCCCTCAAAACATAGAAATCGCCGTACACCCGCAATCTGTCGTACACTCTATGGTTCAATTCAAAGACGGATCTGTTAAAGCCCAACTGGGAACCCAAGATATGAGACTCCCCATTCGATACGCCTTGTCCTACCCTGCTCGTTTGGAAAGCTCGGCTCCGAAATTGACACTCGAACAATACTCCGAACTCACATTCGAGTATCCCGATTTCGAACGATTTCCTTTGTTACGATATGCATTTGACGCTGTCGCAACAGGTGGGAATATGCCCTGCATTATGAATGCGGCCAACGAAATAGCCGTAGCCGGTTTCCTTAACGACACGATCGCCTACCCCGACATTGCCCGCATTGTTTCTGAAACAATGGAGCATATAGAATTTATCGAGTCACCCGAATATGAGGATTACGTCCACACAAACAAATTAGCCCGCAATTATGCGACCGAACTTGTTAAATCATATCAATAAAAAATAGCATTATTAATGGAAACATTCTTAATAAAAACAGTACAACTACTATTAAGCCTCTCAATATTAGTTATTTTCCACGAATTCGGACATTTTATATTCGCCCGAATGTTCAAGGTTCGGGTTGAAAAATTCTATCTGTTTTTCGATCCGTGGTTCTCTCTTTTCAAATTCAAACCTAAAAATAGCTATACCGAATATGGAATCGGCTGGCTACCGTTCGGAGGATATGTGAAGATTTCGGGAATGATCGACGAATCGATGGACAGAGAACAAATGAGCCAGCCGCCCAAACCGTGGGAATTTCGGTCGAAACCGGCATGGCAAAGGCTCCTAATTATGGTGGCAGGCGTTGTATTTAATTTCATTTTGGCCGTCTTCATCTATTCGATGATCGTCTACACATGGGGAACATCTTATATACCGTTCAAAAACGCTTACGCTGGCATGGAATACTGTGAGTCGGCAAGAAACATAGGATTCCAAAACGGAGATATTCCTCTCTCGGCCGACGGTGTCGATTTGAATTACATGTCGAGCGAGACCCTTCAAAAAATAGTAGATGCCAAAGAGGTGAAAGTTTTGCGAGATAACGATACAGTAACCATCGAAATCCCCAAAAACTTTATGTTGCGATTGATCGATAAAGAAGAACTGTTCGCATTATACCGTATTCCTTCTGTCGTGTTCGAAGCCTCCCCCAACACCGGAGCAGCACGAGCCGGTCTGCAAAAAGGAGACCATATAGAATCGATCGATGGAGAAAAGGCATCATCACTAAATGAAATGCACAAAATACTGGAATCCAAACCTAACACCAGCGTGTCGGTTGTCTACTCCCGAGGCTCAGAAGTGAAAACGACAGAAATCACGACAGATTCTTTGGGACGATTAGGCATAGCCATTGCTCCTTTGAGCGATAGTTATGCAATAGTCACAGAACATTATGGATTCTGGGAATCTTTTCCCAAAGGAATAGAATTGGGAGTGGACAAATTGAAGAGCTACGTGAGTAGTATGAAATATGTATTCACCAAAGAAGGAGCTCAAAGTTTAGGCGGATTTGGAGCTATCGGAAGTATATTCCCGTCAACATGGGACTGGGAGGCTTTTTGGAGTATGACAGCATTTCTCTCGGTCATATTAGCCTTCATGAATATTTTACCTATTCCTGCTCTTGACGGAGGACATGTCTTATTCCTACTATACGAAGTGATTACAAGAAGGAAACCGAACGATAAATTTATGGAATACGCACAAATGGGAGGCATGCTCTTCCTATTTGCATTATTGATTTATGCTAATGGAAACGATATATTCCGATTTTTCTTTAAGTAACAGACTATGGACTACATTAAAATAACATTAAAACCGGGGAAAGAAGACTCGTTCCACAGATTCCACCCATGGGTATTCTCAGGAGCGATATATCGCTTTGAGAAACAACCGGAAGAAGGAGATATCGTCGAGGTAACAGACCATCAAGGAAATTTTATCGGTATAGGCCAATACCAAATCGGTAGTATTGCCGTTCGTATATTGACTTTTAAACCGGAAGAAATAAACGAGCAATTCTACTTCAAAAGATTGCAAGAGGCATATAATGTGCGATTAAGTCTCGGTCTCCTTAACGGAGAGTATAACAATACCTGCCGATTGGTACATGGAGAAGGAGACAATTTACCGGGGCTTATCATCGACTTATATAATAAAACGGCTGTCATGCAAGCTCATACACCGGGCATGCATTACGCCCGTCATCAAATAGCCCAAGCGTTGAAATCGGTTTTGGGAAATGCGATAGACAATATCTACTACAAATCGGAAACTACTCTCCCCTATAAAGCAGAACTTGATGCAGAAAACGAATATCTGTTGGGAGGCGATGCACCTAATATCGCCACGGAAAACGGACTGAAATTTTATGTCGATTGGGTTCGTGGGCAAAAGACCGGGTTCTTCGTCGACCAACGGGAAAACCGGGCCTTGCTCGAACGCTACGCTCACGGACGATCGGTTTTAAACATGTTCTGCTATACCGGTGGCTTCTCTTTTTACGCCATGCGGGGTAATGCCAAATTGGTACATTCGGTCGACAGCTCTTCGAAAGCTATCGATCTGACCTGCAAAAATGTAGAGTTGAACTTTCCCGGAGATAACAGGCATCAAGCATTTGCCGAAGATGCGTTCAAATTTTTGGATACTATGGGAGATCAATATGATTTAATTATTCTCGATCCACCGGCATTTGCAAAACATAAAAAAGTATTGAATAATGCTTTGCAAGGTTATCGGAAACTGAATGCAAAAGCATTCGAAAAAATTCGTCCGGGAGGAATATTGTTCACATTCTCTTGTTCGCAAGTAGTAAGTAAAGAAAATTTCAGATTGGCTGTTTTCAGTGCCGCAGCACAATCGGGACGCAATGTCCGCATTTTACACCAACTGACTCAACCCGCCGACCACCCGGTTAATATCTATCACCCGGAAGGTGAATACTTGAAAGGGTTAGTCTTGTATGTAGAATAAACCAAATTTCAAAAAATCACGTTATATGAAAAAAATTGTTTGTACAATGGCTTCATTGCTTATCTTAGCATCTTGTGCTACCAAACAGGAAAAAGACGACTTCGATTACACCGTAGAATCGTTTGCCGATCTTGAAATCCTGCGTTACAAAGTTCCCGGATTCGAGGAATTATCTTTAAAACAAAAAGAATTGATTTATTACCTCTCCGAAGCTGCGGCATACGGCCGGGATATACTTTATGACCAAAACGGAAAATGGAACTTGGCCATTCGCCGCACTCTCGAAGCAATCTATCAAAACTATACCGGAGACCGCGAAAGTCAGGATTTCAAAAATTTTGAAGTTTATCTGAAACGGGTGTGGTTTTCAAATGGAATTCACCATCACTACGGCTGTGACAAATTTGTTCCCGAGTTTTCACAAGATTTTTTTACCGAAGCTGTTAAATCGCTCGACCCTAAAACACTTCCTCTAACTACTGGTGCAAGTGTAGACGATCTACTCAATACATTGACTCCTGTTATTTTCGATTCCTCGGTCATGCCCAAACGAGTAAATCAAGCAGCCGGTGAAGACCTCATCGTCACCTCGGCATGCAATTATTACGATGGTGTGACTCAGGCCGAGGCAGAAGCGTTTTACAACAAAATGAAAAATCCCAAAGACGAAACTCCTATCTCGTACGGACTGAATAGCCGTTTAGTAAAACGTGACGGAAAAATCGTAGAAGAAACCTATAAAGTGGGCGGACTCTATACCGAAGCTATCGAGAAGATTGTATATTGGCTCGAAAAAGCTGCCGGCGTAGCAGAAAACGAACAACAGAAAGAAGTCATCGAGAAACTCATCGATTATTACCAAACCGGTGATTTGAAACAATTCGACGAATATGCCATTCTCTGGGTAAAAGATCTCGATTCCCAAGTAGATTTTGTCAACGGTTTTACCGAAACTTACGGCGATCCATTGGGTATGAAAGCGAGCTGGGAATCTATCGTCAACTTTAAAAATCTCGAAGCATCGGAACGGACTCATACGATCAGCGATAACGCTCAATGGTTCGAAGACAATTCTCCGGTGGATTCTCGATTCAAGAAAGATAAAGTAAAAGGTGTTTCAGCCAAAGTAATCACAGCGGCAATGTTGGCCGGAGACTGTTACCCCTCCACCCCCATAGGTATCAATTTACCCAACTCTAACTGGATTCGCCACATTCACGGATCAAAATCGGTAACGATCGAAAACATTACCGAGGCTTACGAGAAAGCCGCGCAAGGTAACGGATTCAACGATGAGTTCGTATGGAGCGATACCGAACGGAATTTAATGAATAACTACCTCTTCCAAGCCGACAACCTTCACACCGATTTACACGAATGCTTGGGACATGGCTCCGGTAAATTGTTACCCGGTGTAGATCCCGATGCATTAAAAGCATATAGCTCCACATTGGAAGAAGCTCGTGCCGACTTGTTCGCTCTATATTATATGGCCGATCCCAAAATATTAGAATTAGGCCTTCTTCCTTCGGAGGATGCCTACAAAGCAGCTTATTACAAATACATGATGAACGGACTCATGACTCAGCTCACCCGCATAGAACCGGGAAAAAACATAGAAGAGTCGCACATGCGTAATCGCCAATTAATCGCCCGTTGGGCCTACGAACATGGTAAAGCCGACAATGTCGTGGAATTTGCCAAACGTGATGGAAAAACTTACGTTGTCATCAATGATTATGAAAAACTACGGAGTTTGTTCGGTAAATTACTGGCCGAAGTACAACGGATAAAATCGGAAGGTGATTACGAAAGCGGTAAAAACTTAGTCGAGGAGTATGGAGTAATTGTCGACCAAGATTTGCACAATGAGGTATTGGCTCGATATGAAAACCTACACATAGCTCCGTACAAAGGATTTGTAAATCCGGTCTATACACCTATCACCGACGAGAACGGAAATATAACCGACATACAAATCTCCTATAACGAAGGATATGCCGAGCAAATGTTGAGATACTCCAAAGACTATTCTCCTCTGCCTATCTATACATCTATACCCGTTGTTTGTAAATAACCGATACAACGATACTACCCTCACCCCGATATATGCCAGATATATCGGGGTGCTCTTTTTCTACAAAACATCTTTACTCGCTTATTTTTAATTTGTATCTTGCAACAAATTTCAATTACACATCATGCAACAAAAAATCAAAGACATAAAACTTAAATTCAGACAGGCAATGAACGGGATCGTTTCTCAAAACATGAGAAATCTCGGAGCCAACTACAAAATAAACTTTGGACTAACATTACCCCTGTTAAAAAAAATAGCCGAAGAGATACCGGCGGATGCTCAACTGGCAAATGCTTTGTGGAACGATACCGCCGTGCGTGAATCGATGATGCTGGCGCCTATGCTCTACCCCTCAGATGAATTTAACGAAGATGAAGCAGAAAAGTGGGTCACGAATATGCCCAATATCGAAATTGCCGATATATGCTGTAAAAGCCTGTTCCGCCGACTCCGATTCGCACCTCGAAAAGCACTGTCATGGAGTCTCTCCGACAAGATGATACGACAGTATACCGGATTGCAGTTAGCGACAGCTTGGCTTATCGACCACCACGAAATAAACGACGTTTCGATATTCGAGCAGATAGCCGATATCGCACTAAAAAAAGTGGCAGACCCAAATGTCAATTTAGCTTTTCCTGCCGTCAATTATCTCAAACAAGCCATGCATCATGACAAACTTTCTGTCTATATTCTGTCGAATTCAAAAAACTCATTCGAGAACAATGAGTTATACAGTAACTTATTCGATGAATTAAACCAAGAAAAGGAACTGTTCAAAGAATTTTCGAGATACGATTCAAACTGAATTTGTTTTGCTTGTAATACAAAAATAGCTAAATTTGTAACATAGGTTGTTTACCATGCCAGAAGAAAAATCAAAAGAAACTGTAAAACAGTTGTTTATACAATTTTTAGAATCCCGGAATTTACGAAAAACCCCGGAACGGTTTGCTATATTGGAGAAAATATACACGACAACTCAACACTTCGATGTAGAAACTCTATATGAAGCTATGATCCAAAATGGATACAGAGTAAGCAAAGCCACGGTCTATAACACGATAGATCTGTTACTCGAAGCCAACTTAGTGCGCAAACACCAATTCGGGAGTAATCTGGCACAGTATGAACGAGTATATAATGCCAACCATCATCATCTCATCTGTATGAAATGTGGTAAAGTCAGGGAAGTAAAAGATTTGGATTTGATGTCCAATTTGAATACTCGCAAATTCAATAAATTCAATACATCGTACTATACCCTATATGTCTATGGCATTTGTAGCCGATGTAGCAACAAAAACAAAAAAGATAAAATCGAAAAGAAATAAACCGAATTAAAGTTTACATAACACTCAAATTATGAAAGTCGATGTTCTCTTAGGATTGCAATGGGGCGACGAAGGTAAAGGTAAAGTCGTTGATGTATTGACACCCAATTATGATATAATCACTCGCTTTCAGGGAGGCCCCAATGCCGGCCATACACTGGAATTCAAAGGCGAAAAATATGTTTTACGCTCTATTCCTTCGGGTATTTTTCAAGGAGGGAAAATAAATATCATCGGGAATGGCGTAGTTTTGGATCCTATTCTGTTCAAAGAAGAAGCCGAAAGTTTAGCCGAAAGCGGACACGATCTCACCCAATGCCTCTACATTTCAAAAAAAGCTCACCTGATTTTACCCACACACCGAATTCTCGATGCGGCTTATGAAGCTGCGAAAGGAAGCTCCAAAATCGGGACCACAGGAAAAGGTATCGGACCCACCTATTCCGATAAAATCAGTAGAAACGGTGTTCGCGTAGGCGACATATTCCTCGATTTCAAAAAAATATATACCACGGCAAAAACTAAACACGAAAATATTCTTCGCTCTCTTAATTACGATTACAACATAGACGAATTGGAACCCAAATGGTTCGAAGCTATCGAATACTTGAAAAGATTTAAAATCATTGACAGCGAACACGTTATCAATCATTACCTGAAAGAAGGAAAATCTATCCTCGCCGAAGGAGCGCAAGGAACGATGCTCGATGTCGATTTCGGTTCTTACCCGTTCGTCACGTCATCGAATACCGTATGTGCCGGGGCATGTACCGGATTGGGAGTTGCTCCTAGTAAAATCGGAGAAGTGTATGGTATATTCAAGGCCTATTGTACCCGGGTAGGAAGCGGCCCCTTTCCAACCGAACTATTCGACGAAACCGGAAAGAAAATACGAGACCTCGGCCATGAATACGGTGCTGTGACAGGACGGGAACGACGCTGCGGCTGGATCGATTTGGTAGCCTTGAAATACGCGATTATGATAGATGGAGTAACCAAACTAATCATGATGAAAAGCGATGTTCTCGATTCTTTCGAAACCATTAAGGCTTGTGTCGCTTATCGGATAAATGGAAAAGAAACTACTGAATTCCCCTACTCTATTGAAGAAAATATTGAACCGGTTTATGTAGAACTTCCGGGCTGGAAAACCGATATGACTAAGATTCACACAGAAAAAGAATTTCCCCAGAAGTTCAATGATTATATCGCATTTTTGGAAAAAGAATTACAAGTACCTATCCAAATTGTATCGGTGGGACCGGATCGTGAACAAACGATTATCCTCTCCAATAAATAATAACTAACCTAACCTCTATCTACTATGGCAAAGATTAAACCATTCAAGGGAATACGTCCTCCGAAAGATTTCGTCGAGCAGGTGGCCTCACGACCTTATGATGTTCTCAATTCAGAAGAAGCGCGCCAAGAAGCTGATGGCAATGAAAAATCGCTCTACCATATTATTAAACCTGAGATCGATTTTGTTTCCGGTACGGACGAACATAGCCCAGAAGTTTATCAAAAAGCGGTAGAGAACTTTAATATGTTCCAAGAAAAAGGTTGGTTGGTACAAGATAACAAAGAACATTATTACATCTACGCTCAAACCATGAACGGACATACTCAATATGGATTGGTCGTAGGTGCATGTGTCGAAGACTATATGTCGGGAGCAATTAAAAAGCACGAACTTACTCGGCGAGATAAAGAGGAAGACCGTATGAAACATGTGCGTATCAATAATGCCAACATCGAACCGGTATTCTTCGCTTATCCTGATAATACAGAACTCGATGCAATCATCAAACAAGAAACTTCTGTTTCTCCTGAATATGATTTTGTAGCTCCCGATGGATTCGGACACCATTTTTGGGTAATCGACAACGATAAAACGATAGCTCGAATTACAGAACTATTTGCACAAATTCCCAGTTTATATATTGCTGACGGACATCACCGAACGGCTGCGGCCGCCCTAGTAGGGAATGAAAAAGCACGGCAAAATCCCAATCATCGCGGTGACGAAGAATACAATTACTTCTTAGCTGTCTGCTTTCCAGCCTCTCAATTACAGATTATCGATTATAACCGAGTTGTAAAAGACCTGAACGGACTTACCCCTCATGAATTTCTTGAAAAACTAAAAGAAAATTTCATTGTCGAAGAAAAAGGAGTGCAAATATATAAACCGAAAAAGCTACATAATTTTTCTCTATATATAGATGGAAAATGGTATTCCTTAACGGCAAAAGAAGGTACATACGACGATAACGATCCCATAGGAATACTCGATGTAACTATATCTTCCGACCTAATTCTCAGGGATATTTTGGGTATAAAAGATTTACGTTCGGACAAACGAATCGATTTCGTCGGAGGAATCCGGGGACTCGAAGAATTGCAACACAGAGTCGACAGCGGTGAAATGAAAATGGCTTTGGCTCTATATCCGGTATCGATGAAACAACTGATGGACATAGCGGATACGGGTAACATAATGCCACCCAAAACAACATGGTTCGAACCTAAATTAAGATCTGGGCTGATTATTCATAAATTGGAGTGAGAAGGCTGGTCTATTCCCTCACTTAGCGGTTCTTTGATATAATATTATTTAACAAAAAACTGCTATATTATTTTTTATCTCATGCAGCAAAAAAGGGTTTGATTACATCTATTTAATGTAGAAGTAACTCAGGCCGAGTAAATCGGTATGAATGAAAAAGAGCTGATAGAAGCTTGTAAAAACAACGATGTTCGAGCGCAGAAGTTACTTTACGAAACTTTTGCTCGCAAAATGATGTCAGTGTGTTTGCGTTATGCCGATAATCGAGAAATGGCAGAAGACTTTTTGCAAGACGGATTTATCAAAGTTTTTTCTTCCATACGGAGTTACAGTTACGAAGGTTCTTTTGAAGGATGGATGCGGCGTATTTTTGTCAATACGGCATTAGAGGCTTTACGCAAAAACGATCTGTTAAGAAACGGAGTCGAGTTAAATGCGTTAGAACCACAGCAAGAGGCCGACTACTCTGCCGTAGAAAAAATCTCGGCCGATGAATTGATGGAACTCATCGCGCAACTACCTCCGGGCTTTCGGACGGTTTTCAATATGTTTGCTATCGAAGGCTATTCACATAGAGAAATAGCCGAGACTTTAAACATCAATGAAAGTACTTCGAGATCGCAGTATACACGGGCAAAAAGATTGCTGCAAAAATGGATTAAAGAATTAAAGTAAACAGGTATTGATAACAATCTATTAATGATAGACGATCAGAATTTCGAAAAAGCAATACGCACCAAACTGGTACAACATGAATCCGATGTTCCGGATGCCATGTGGTCGGGTATTGAGTCGAGATTGCTTAAAAGAGTACCCAATAAAGTACCCCTCTATCGTCGTATCATGTGGTATTCGGCCGCTGCAATCGTTATGGGTGTTATCGTTACGGTGGCTTTATGGCAATATCCGGATAAAGAAATATCCGCACCTCTCGCTGTTAATGAGGATTACACGGTTCCCACAATAACACAACCTTCTATTTCAAATCTTCATTCAAGTATTGAATCTCCTTCGGTAGAGACACCCCAATTTTTACCGGTTTCATCGCCTCAGTCTCAGAGTCAAACAAAGCAAGAAACTCAAACTGACTCAAAAATTGAAATCGTCGAAACGAATAAAATGAATGAATCCCAAGTAGAAAACAGATCTAACAATACGAAATCAGAACAATACGATTCACAATCCTATCGGAAAAAGTTAGAAGATTTCGAAAATGACGGCAAAAAACTGAAAGAAGCCGATCTTGCAATTACCGAACCGATGAAAAAGGGTAAAAGCAATGGGCTAAAATTCGGACTTATGGCATCCAATGCGACCTCTGGAAACAGTAAGAATCCGGCAAAAGCTATTCGCACGAGAAATCCGCTAATGATGATGTCGGCAAAAAGGAATCCAGTTTATGAATTTGACCACAAGATGCCATTATCTGTGGGAGCCACAGTTTCCAAAAGTTTGGCAAAAAATTGGGAGTTAGAATCAGGTATAATATACACTTATTTATACTCCAAATATCATTCAACCAACGGAAACGGTAGTCAAGAATTACATTATTTAGGTATTCCCATAGATATTATATATCGATTTGCCCGAGTGAAACGAGCATCTTTTTATGCTTCTGCGGGAGGAAAGGTCGATTTTTACCTTACCGGACAACAGAAAGACGAAGGACACGACAAAGGAATTTCCGGATCTGGGTATAAAAAGCTCGAACATGAAAATGTACAATTCTCTGTACAGGCCAAATTGGGAGCGGCTCTCACACTGTATAAACAAACGGAACTTTATTTGGAGCCTCATATCGCATATTATATCGAGAATAATTCGAGTATACACAATATATGGAAAGATAAACCTTTTAACTTTGGTTTAACGTTGGGAATAAGAACTGGCTTTTAAACAAATAACTTTTATAAACTAAGAACAAAAAAATAATGAACACATTGAAACTTGTATCTATTCTAATTTTGCTCTGTGGCGTTTTATCATTATCCGGCTGTTTAGGCGATGGTGGAAATACATTATCTGTATACTCTACGGGCAGTATCTATAAAACTTCGACAGGAACTTCCTATATGTTTATAGACCGAGCCGGTATATCTGCGACAAGCGCAGAATTACAAGGTGAAAGGTTAGAAGTAGGCGACAGAATATTAGCTACTACGACCATCGATTTCGATAATCAGGGAACCCAATTGGCGCAAGGCATATACAATGCCACAATTGCAGGAGTACATAAATTCGATTGTAAAAGCTATACATTCGACAATTCTATATCCTCTTTTGCTAGTGACACATTGCCCACCCTATATGGTGTAGAACCTTTCCTAAGCTATCGCAAAGACGACACGATATTGACTTTTGCATATGTCAAACATGATGTGGAAAACGGTGATCCTAGTTCGTTGAAGCTAGTCCAACCTAAATTATACAATCCAGAGGCTAAAACAGATACTCTCTTTCTCATATATGAAAAAGGGAATATCAAAGACAGCAAAAGTTCGGACTATATTTCTTTCAAATTACCTCAATATCCGAGTGACACAGATATTAACGTCGTTGTAAGATACAATGCAGAAAGTTCCAATTTATCGACCAATAACGGCGACAAAACCAGTAAACTATTTTCTATAACATATAACAGACCTTCGACACTAAACTAATTCTATAAAGAACTTTTATTTTTGATGTTTATAATTTCAGACGGGGTGTCCGTGAGGATACCTCTTTCTTTTTATAAAAATGGAGGCATTTCTATCGATTTCACCCATTGCAATAATTACAAAAGAATATTATCTTTGTCTCCTTATAATACTCATAAAAAACGATGAAAAAACTTTTTTTCTTTGCTATCGCCCTGCTATGGACAGGGTTCAGCTCTTTCTCGAAAACTCTTTCTTTGCAAGGAGAGTTTATAAATTCCTCGCACCGATACATTCAATACATAGGTCGTATCAGCCATAAAGCTCCGGATGCTATTCGTTTCAATTATCCCGGAGTTCAAATACGGGCTTCATTCCGGGGTACATCTCTAAAAATGTATGCCAAGCCCATGAGTGGATTTTTTATGGTAAAGATCGACAACGCTACCCCTTTCAAAATTTCATTCAATTCCCCCTCCGACTCGATCGTTACCCTTGCCACAGCACTAAACGATACGGTTCATACCGTGACTATCATGAATGTAATAGAGGCTTTCCATCGTCAACCGGAATTCAAAGGCTTTTTGCTTGACAAAGGGAAAAACTTGGTATCCCCGCCAAACCTTCCACAACGCAAAATAGAATTTATCGGTAATTCCATCACATGCGGATATGGAATAGAGAGTGTTGAAGCCTCCGATCCCTTTACCGAAGAAACGGAAAATCACTATTACACCTACGCCGCAATCACCGCCCGAAACCTCCATGCCCAACATTTTGCAATAGCTCGCAGTGGAATAGGTATCTACCGAAATTATAACGGGCCACGTGAAGGCAGTCCAGATTGTATGCCTGCCATGTATAATCAAACTCTTTTCAATGATTCCTCCGAAATTTGGGACTTCTCCCGATATATCCCAGATGTCGTATGCATAAACCTCGGTACAAACGATACCAGCACGCCCGGTTATGATACGGATCGTTTGTATAATGCCTATCTCGCTTTCCATAAAACAGTACGCAATAATTATCCAAAAGCCAAAATCGTGTGGCTTACAGGCTGTATGCTTCATGGCGAGTCGTTGTCTCTGGTTAAAAATACGCTCGACCGACTCTCCGATACACTTCACAAAGCCGGAGACCTCGAAGTATATCGTTTCGATATGACTCCCCAAACCGGAGAATTAGGATACGGAGCAAGCTGGCATCCCAGCCTTTTACAACAACAACGAATGGCTGACGAACTGACTCCATTTCTCCGTAAGTTAATGAGCTGGACAGACTAACCATCTTCAACAAAAAACATTACGGAAAGCGGGCTTAAAATAAATTCGTTTTATTTTGAGCCAAGCCATATTCTGTAAAAGTCAAATATAAAAAAGCCCAGAAAGATTGAGTTCTTTCTGGGCTTTTTTATATGTTGGGTAGAACTATCTTAACGAAACAAATCCGTGTGGTCTGCGATATACCAATCGTACATCTTTTGTACCCCCTCCTCTATCTCGATTTTATGATGCCACCCCAAAGCATGTAGTTTGGAAACATCGGTCAATTTACGCATGGTCCCGTCCGGTTTATCGGCATTGAACCGAATCTCTCCTTCATAACCGACAACTTCCCGTATCCGATGAGCCAAAGCAGCTATGGTTATTTCTTTACCTGTTCCGATATTGATATGGCAATTCCTTACTTCCGGGTTATCACCTTTCACATCAGAGAAATCGACATGTTCGAGAATATATACCGAAGCATCGGCCATCTCCTCGCTCCACAAAAACTCACGTAACGGTTTCCCGGTCCCCCACAATTCCACATAATCGGGATAAATACCATACTTACCCAACACCGTGAGAATAGCTCCTGTCGTGGCGGTTCCGTCGATACCCTCCACTGGCCGCAACGATAGATCTTTACGAACAGCGCCCCAATCGTCCATCATTAAACATTTTCCCAAATGTATTTTACGAATCATAGCAGGCAACACATGGCTTCGCTCCAAATGGAAATTATCGTTAGGGCCATAGAGGTTAGTAGGCATTACAGCAATATAGTTGGTTCCATATTGCAAATTAAAACTTTCACACATTTTCAAACCGGCAATCTTGGCAATCGCATACGGCTCGTTCGTATATTCCAACGGAGAAGTTAACAATGCATCCTCTTTCATCGGCTGTCGAGCATCACGCGGATAAATGCAAGTACTGCCCAAGAACAACAATTTCTTTACTCCATGTCTGAAACTTTCACCGATGACATTCTGCTGTATTTGCAGGTTTTGATAGATAAAATCTGCCCGATAGATACTGTTTGCCATAATTCCCCCCACATGAGCGGCCGCCAGAATCACATACTCCGGTTGCTCTTCGTCAAAGAATCTCTTCACAGCAACCCCGTCGAGCAAATCCAATTCTTTATGAGAACGACCTATCAAATGGGTGTAACCCTTTTCCTGCAAATTCTTCCAAATAGCCGATCCCACCAATCCGTGATGTCCGGCTACATATATTTTGGCACTCTTTTCCATACCGATTCTTTTCTTATTTAACAATACCCTTTTCCAGATATTCAGCCAAGTTCATGCGAATCTCGTCTCCGGCTCTCTCGACCGCCACTTTCGCCATGTCGGCATCGACCATAATCTTCACCAATTCTTCAAAAGAGGTCTTCATGGGATTCCACCCCAACTCTTTCTTCGCTTTCGTCGGGTCACCCCACAAATTCACCACATCGGTAGGACGATAAAAATCAGGAGAGACCTCGACAATGATCTTTCCGGTCGCCCGATCTATTCCCTTTTCATTCTCCCCTTCGCCTACAAAATCCAATTCTATACCTACATGATGGAATGCCAACTGACAAAACTCCCGTACCGAATGCTGTACACCGGTGGCAATCACAAAATCCTCCGGTTTATCATTCTGTAAAATGAGCCACATGCACTCTACATAATCCTTGGCATATCCCCAATCTCGCAACGACGAAAGATTTCCCAAATAGAGCTTCTCTTGTTTCCCTTGTGCAATACGAGCGGCGGCCAATGTAATCTTACGAGTCACGAAAGTCTCCCCCCGACGTTCCGATTCATGGTTAAACAAGATACCCGAACAGCAGAACATATTATAAGCCTCACGATACTCTTTGACAATCCAAAATCCATAGAGCTTGGCCACTGCATAAGGGCTGTACGGGTGGAATGGAGTCTGTTCGTTTTGTGGAACTTGTTCTACCTTACCATACAACTCCGACGTCGAAGCCTGATAAATGCGACAAGTTTCGGCCAAACCACATTGGCGGACGGCTTCAAGAATGCGAAGCACACCGGTGGCATCTACATCGGCTGTAAATTCCGGGGCATCGAATGACACTTGTACATGGCTTTGAGCTGCCAAATTATATATTTCATCGGGCCTTACTTTCCCGACCACCTGAATCAGACTCATCGAGTCTCCTAAATCGGCATAATGCAAATGGAAATGAGGCCGACCTTCCAAATGGGCTATACGTTCACGGTAGTCTACCGAAGACCGACGGATCGTTCCGTGCACTTCATAGCCCTTTTCCAATAAAAATTCTGCAAGAAATGAACCATCTTGCCCGGTAATACCGGTAATTAGCGCTGTTTTCATAACTGTATTTATTCGCTTTTATTGATTATTTCATCTATTTATAATGTCACCATAAAAATATAGCCGAATGCAAAAAACGAGCTTATTCGAGTTCCTTACCGAAGCAATTCCTTCATTTTACAAATATAGTGAAAGGTGAGAGCAGAGACAAATGTAGTATCAAATTTTCAAATTCGGCTCTACCGGCCTACTTCCTCGAATCAATCACTCGGTTTTTCCCGCCAATTTTTTACGTTTTCGCTTGCGATTCCACTCTTGATAAAGCAATTTAGGCAGAGATTCCACAATCATCGAGCAACGCCCTATTTGCTTTTTCGGTTCGCAATAAATTCGGTGCAAAAATTCCAAATGAGCCCGCACCATCCAATAAGGAGCCCTGTTCACATCGGTTCCGCTATAAAATTTGAATGCCGCTCCCACAGCGATCATCACCCCTCGTTTCAAATAGGGTTTTAATTTGCTCATAAATATCTCTTGCTTGGGAGCACCCAATGCAATCCAAATAATCTCGGCGCCATCTTTTTCCAACATCTCGGCAATAGCCGGATAGTCAAACTCTTCAACTCTCTTATAAGGTAATGAGTAAAACCACATGTTTGCAATTCGTGGATCTATCTCCGACAAGTTATTTTGCAGCCCGTTTAAAGTCGCTTGCGTCGTTCCAAGAAAAGCCATTTTATATCGCTTCATATGGACAATATCCATAAAAATCTCGCTTCCGCAATACTGGTGACGTTCTATGCCATAAATCCATCGCAAATACAAGGGTACATAACCACTGTCACAAATAGAGAACATAGCTCCATCTACAACCTGTCTGTAATCCGGGTCCCGGTTTACCGTACTTAAAATAACCCCGTCCGAGACACATATATATCCCGGCTTCCCCAATAACAACGCTTCGTCGATAGCCTGTAAAACGGCTCGTTTATCAAACTCATACCTGATATTGAAATAATTCTCCATAAAAATTGATATATAAAGTGACTGTCGGAACTCCCCTATCCCGACTATAAAACAATCTTACCCGCTTATTTGATTTCAGACCGAGCCAATCGATGACTTATTTACTCGGTTTGTGAATGTATTTATAATCCCTCGTTATTCCCTATCTACTCCACCGTTCCGAATCTTTTTCACACCATTCTCCCCTCCCAAACACGGGAATCACAGAAGCAGAGAAATATTTACTGAAATACAATCTACGACAATATGCCTCTTGCTTACGATTCAAAAGTCCCTGTTTCCGTAGTTTCACTAAGAAGAAAATAGAAAGAAATAAAACGGTACAAATTTTTACATCAATCTTTTCACCCAACAGAATGTACCCTCTTTCACCCAAGCCAATTAGTGCGATTTTTATCCCCTAAATTGGTCTTGCATAATTGTTTCATACTAATTTTTGAAATAGATTATCCCATTTTTGATAAATTACTTCCGACGAATATTCCCGTTTCAGTTTCTCGAAAGCCTTCTCACCCAATCTGGCAATCTCGTCGGGACGGTTCCACAACGATACCACTTTTCGCTCCAAATCATCTAGATTATTAGGCTCGAACAGGTCTCCTATCGTCTGTTCTCCCCGACCGATAATCTCGGTAAAACCGCCATGAGCCGGCCCGATAGTAGGTTTCCCGTAGCAAGCAGCTTCGAGAATAGCCATAGGGAACCCTTCGTACCACTTACTCGCCATAACGAAAAAAGCAGACTCCCTATAAAATCGAGATAAAGACTCACCCGATAAATATCCAACTAATTCACAATTAGACGGTAAATCTTCAACAAGTCCTTTATCCCTCACTTCCCCTGCCAACTTAAACAATATATAAGGATTCCGACGAGCTACTTCTAAAATTAAATCAACTCCTTTTTCTCTACTGATACGTCCACAAAAAGCTACATATTTACCGACTTCGTTTTCGTATAACTTCGGTATAGGTAAAAAATTAGGAATAACTACTATTTTCTCCGAGTCATATCCGGCAGCGATCAACTTCTGTCGTTGAAAATCGGTAATGCAAGCAAACGCAGCTACATTCTTTCGATAAGCACCTGTCCAACGGGCATATACATTGCGAAGGGTATATCCAATCGATTTTAATCGACTATATTCGCAGTTATATCGCACACAACTCCACTCATTACCTCGCTCCAAACACACTTCACACGGCAAACCATCACGCATAAACAATCCCGTGGGACAAATCAATCGGAAATTATGTATAGTCATAACAACCGGAACTCCGGCCTTTTTACACTCGAAAAGTGCAGCCGGACTAATAAACGGATACAGATTGTGCACATTCACCACATCGGGACGTTCCCGTCGCAAGGCATCCCGCATACCTCGCACTCCGGACGATGAATAAATCCCCGACAAGAATCCCTTTATCTTCCCAACGGCCGATTCTCTTACACCCTCGGTTGTCCGGCGATAAAACGCCACCTCATGACCGTGAGACGTAAGCATGTCTGCCATCTTATCGACAACAGCCTCCTCCCCGCTATACTTCCCGTAATTATTATGGACGATAAGGATTTTCATTTATCTATTGTTTCTGAAACTGCTTTATAGACATTCAATGCAGTCTGTTTAGGACTAAATTCTTGTTCTATTTTTATTGACTCCTGTCCATACGATTGTAAATCCACATCATGAAATAAAGACAGTGAATTCAAGATCGTATCTTCTTTTAATGGATCGAACAATGTACCATTTCTACCTTCTTGGACTAATTCAGGATAACAACCATTGTAAATAGAACAAGCTACGGGTAAGCCACAAGCCATAGCTTCGGGAACCACAAGACTCCAATTATCCTCTAACGTCGGCATTACAAAGGCATCAGAAATCGCATAGTATTTATATATTTCAGAATAGTCTATCGCACCTGCAAAAATTACACTGCGGTCCGTTCCATATTTTTCTATATAAGCTTCCCGTAAAGGACCATCTCCAATAATCAACATAATATCATCGGGATATCTTTTACTATGCTCTCTCCATGCTTCTAAAAGATAGTTTACTCCTTTCCTCTCAATCAATTGTCCCACAAAAATATATATGAGTCCAGAGTTACCTATACATAATTTTTTTTTCAAATTCTCTCGTTCCTTCTTCCCATAAGTAGAACTATTTAATGCCAACTGTGTGCTATCGGCACACATCCCTCCTGTAAAAATTTTATTTGGATTTACACCCTGAGAAATTAAATATTCCTTTGTCAACACCCCATTGACAATATATCCGGAAACGAACTTATTGACCAATTTTCGATATGCTTTTCTCCACCAAGGACAATGTCGCTCTGTATGTGCAGTGCGTTCATACGCTATTATCAATGGCTTACACCTAATAAAAGAATACCAAAGAGCCCAAGGTGTAAACTGAAAAAAACCTTCGGCTATAATTACATCGGAATTTACTGACTTAATTAACTTATATAATCCCCTCGGAAATGGAACAGATACTCCGGTGTTTGCAAAATCCCCTCTTCCGCCTAATTTTATTTGTTTTTCTCGTGGCAAACCAATGGCATTATCGCCTAACGTTTTTTCTATTTTATCAATACATCTTTGGGGTATCCTCTGCTTGCTATAAACCAAATAAAAGTTTCCATCATACAAATTGTTTAACTCTTTATATAATGGAATCCTATAATCTAAAAATGACGGGTTAACCCATAGAACTTTTGGATTTTTCATACTGCTCTTTAACATTTAAATAATATTTTTCCAAAGACTCCAATACTACGTCCATTGAAAATTTATTTTTAATTTTATTATAAGCTCTTTTATGTTTAAGAGAAACTGATTCTTTATTTTCCATTAAAGCCATTCTCAAACATATTGCCAAGCCTCTCGGATCATGAGGCTTAATTAAATACCCATCTTTACCATCTTCTATAATTTCATTCATTCCTCCATTAGAGCTTCCTACTACAATATTACCAGACAACATTGCTTCTGTACAAACAATTCCCATAGCTTCCCACCAAGAAGGGAAACAAGAAACTTTTGATTGAGCATATAAAGATTTCAATTTTTCTCTCGGCTGATTCCCTAAAAAAATACACCAATTATATTTATTAGCCTCCACTTCTTGTTTTAGCTTCATGGCATAAGCCCCTATTTTCCCCGCAATTTTCAATGTCACTGGTATATTCATTTCCTGTCTCAAAATATGGCAAGCCTCTATCAAATCGCCCACTCCTTTCCCTTCTGCAACTGTACCCACATACAGCACTGTGTTTTCCTCATAATTAACATCATAGTTTATCCACTGTTCAACATCAATAGGATTATAAACAACTTCTATATTTGCGCATAAATTAGGCACATATCTTTTGAACCATTCTTTAAGACTCAATGAACATGATGTTATATATTTAAATTGAGGAAGAATTTTCAATTCTTGTAGACCCAGCCAATAATCATAAAAATACTTATGAGAAAACGGCCTCATACCGGCATTATTCCTATCCAATAATGTAGGTGTATGCAATCTTATCACAACAGGGACATGCAATTTCGATAAATAAAAAGCCTCCGCCCCAAATTCGGCCACTTCAACTATATCTATGTTATCTATTTCTTTTAATCGCTTTAATATCTTTTTTCTATAAGAATAAAATCTATACAAGCAGCGAAATTTTCTGAGACAGGATTTATATTCTTTTTCAGACACAACAAAATCACCACCAGAAAGACGAATCACGGAAACACCATCATCCATGTATTCCGATTCTTCATTTGTATCATCAGATGCACAAATAACCGTCACCCGATGGCCTTTTTTTACTAATCCAATAGCAGTTTCTTTGATATATGAAGCTATTCCACCACCCCTAAAAGTAGGTACATATTCTCTACTCACAAAAACTATATGCATCTATCTCAATTTTAAAAATAATATACGAGACAATTTATTGGGTAACATTCCTAAAATTAAAATGGGGAAAAACGATTTCACCGTTCCACCAAAAACCATTGCTTTATATGCTATTTTTATTGCTTTATGTCCTTGTCCTATTTCTATTTGAATAACAGCATAAATCTTATACCATCGTATTATATATTTTTTTAATTGCGACTTTAAGACATGATTTTTCTCTCTGTCATATAACAAAAGTAATTCTACTAAAACCTGCCCTTCACTACCTGCTCTCATTTGGGCTTTGCTGATATTCATATCAGACATTGTCTCTATAAAAACAGAGAGAACCTTTCTCGAATAAGCAAATTTTTCATTTACTGCCAATCTCGCCCAAGTCAATAAATCCTCTCCCGATTTAATACCCAGAGGAAAGCCCCCGATAGCCTGTATTGCCGTTTTCTTCACCATAATAGAAATTGAACAAATGGGTGGATGAGAGCAACTTGCTACCTCGAAATAATTGGACAGTACTCCATCTTCTCCTTCAAAAGGCAATTTGCGGATAATAGTTGGAGTCACTTTTCCCTCGGAATCCCGAAACTCATAATTACAAGCATATACGCTACATTCGGGATACTTTTGATAAAGTCCATATTGTGTCGCCAAATACTCCGGCATCCACTCATCATCGGCATCGAGAAATGCAATCAACTCTCCACGGGCCTCCTCTATCCCCCGATTTCGAGCAGCAGAAACTCCAGCATTGGTTTGATGAATCAACCGAATACGAGAGTCATCGAATTTCTCGACTTCCTCCACACTGTTGTCAGTCGAGCCATCATCGACAACCACAATTTCAAAATCTTGAAAGGTCTGTTCAAAAACAGATTGTAAAGTATAGGCTATCTGCTTCTCTTTATTATATAAAGGTATAACTACGGATATCATTTGTCTATTTTTCTCCTTTTATAAGGCCTAACATCATTCCATAAAATCCGAACGGATAAGAAAGTGTCGCCATAGAATAATTGACTACATTATCGGTGTACATCGTAAGAGCAACCCCGGCCATGCTGCTCCCGGCTACGATAGCGCACATCTTTATAGATACATCGGTATACTTTTGATATACCACAAAACTATGCACAATAATAACAAAAACCGCCAACAGATATAATACGACACCTATGATTCCACTGTCACAAGACATTTGAACATAGTCGTTATGAGGCACTTTCAAACCTCCAAAAACGACATTACTATACATATAGTTTTGAACACTTCCTATCCCCGAACCCATCAGTTCTTTTTCATTATAAAACCGACCTTGTAAATCTTCCCACATGGCAAAACGAGCATTACTTTCGATATCGTCTTTCGAGATTTCTCCCCGCTGCAACTGTTCGATAGATACATTCTCGCTATCCTTAAACATTTTCTCTTTCAAAGCAGGAATTGTAAATACAGCGACAACAGCCAATAATACAATTCCCAATATCACCGGCAACGATTTCAACTTGTATTTAAAGAAAAAGAATGTCATCAAAGCCAATGTAGTGCCCATAATACTGGTACGAAATACCCATAAGATACAAGGAAGCATAAACAACACGCATAGTAAAAGATTCTTCCTCCGTTCATCGGTATAATAAAAGAGAGCCAAAGAAAACACACACATCGTAATATAGTGTATCGCACTTGCCGTACCATACCAAAATACTCCGGGAAACAAAATCCAATTCAGCATTGGTATTATTAATACCGGTATAGAAATAACCGCTACTAACCGGGCTCCTAATCCGGCTTTGAGAAAGACCTCTTTATCCCGCACCGTAGCCGAAGCAAAAAGCATTATCAACAGAGGATAGAGGTATTTCAAAATTACCCGGAATCCATATCCGGGAGCCGGAGAATAACTCAACCCGATTACTAACCAAACAATATATAACAAATAAAGTACTATGGCCGGACTCCATTGCGGAGATCGCTTACAAATAAACAGGCCCACTATGCAAAAGATCTCTAATACCATTAAGCGAATAGCCATCAAATCTAATGCTCCGGGAGCCGATAGTGCTAATAATCCGGTAGAAAAAGTCAACACCCAAAACATCTCCGGGCCGTCCATCACCATCTTCTGCTCCCGATTCAGCGGGTTGACCATCACTCCCCGTTTCATTGTCAAAAACTTCAATCCCAACAGAGTGATAATAAGAAAATATATGTAGTTGAGTAAATACATATTTACCGCTTAGTAGTTATCAATCTTTTATACAAATCATTAAACAACTGAGAATAGCGTTCGAAACTATACCTACGAACGTACCGTATCGCTTTTGATGAATATTTTTGCAACAACTCAGGAGTCGCGATCAGCGATATGATTTTATTTGCCATATCGTCGATTGAACCAACCTTGTGCAACAGCCCGACTTCTCCGTCTTGAACAACTTCGGGCAATCCCCCCGTCCGGGAAGCGACCACCACACAACCGTTAGCCATAGCCTCGATAGCCGTCAGCCCAAACCCTTCGCTACGGGAGGGCATCAATACGATATCCATGCGGCGATACCACTCCATCAATCTCTCCTGCGGCTGACGACCAGCCCATTCAACATTGTCGGTGCAATCGAACTCTTGTGCCTGTCGTTGCATTTTCACCCGCAAAGAACCTTCCCCCACAATCACCAATCGGGTATCGGGATACCGCTTTTTCACCTGTGCAAATGCCGGAACAACCAAATCCATACCCTTAATCTCTTCCAATCGGCTGACAACCCCTATCGTGATTGGGCGAACAAAGCTCCTATTCTCTCTCACAATAGAAAAGCCGGGAGGCAACGCATTATAAATCGTAAAATGGTTGCGTTTGCTCAAAGGAGTATTCTCATTATACAATCGAGATGTCCCGAAGAAAGATCGCTCGGCCAGCTCGGTAATACATGTAAACGCCCGCACACAATGTCGTTGAATAAAATGTACTAGCCGTAAATTAGGATAGATATCGGCAGCCGTATGTGCCGTGGCAATAATCTGCCGTACTCCTAACCATCGCAACAACAGAATAGGAATAGCACCCGGAGCCATATATTGCACATGAGCCACATCGGGTTTATACTGCTTCAATACCCTGCGTAATCCTTTGTATAAAAAAAGTATTCCCCGCCAACCATTCACCCGCGTTCCGGTAGGGCTCAGACAAACCACCTCACTACCGGCTTTTCGGAATCGGACGACCATATCATCGCTATATTCAAAATAGCATGTCGTCACTACCCGATGTCCTCCGGCAACAAGTGCCTGTACGAGATTCAACGTCTGAATCTCCGTTCCTCCGGTTAATAAACAAGGTATGCAAATGAGAATAGTCATTTCAAAGCATCTAAATAAACCCCTATCGTTTCCTTCGCAGTCTTCTCCCAACTAAATTGAGCAGCCCTTTTTATGCCATTTTCCACAAACGGTTCTGTATCTATTGTATTTTGATCCAATCGCCCCATCACGTCTATAAGACTGTCAAATAACGGTTCTGTCAAATATATCGCAGCATTGCCGGCAATTTCATCAAGAGAGCTATTATGACACGTAATTACAGGAACACCACAAGCCATTGCCTCCAATAATGGTAACCCAAATCCTTCATACGAAGATGGGAAAAACATAGCTCCAGCCCCATTATACAACAGAGCCAAATCCCCATCAGATATATTTTTCAAGAAATGAATCCGTGTAGCTACACTACTATTTTTAACCTCTTTCAACAAATTAAGTGGGGGATTACCCCAAACAAGCACTAAATCATGAGATAAAGTTTGCTCTCTCGATAGTGCTATATAACTTCTTACTAAAACATCTGTTCGTTTCCTCTCTGCATTACAAGAAACACTCAAAAAATACGGGCTTGACAATTCAAACTTTGACTGTAACTTGTCTCGTATATTCAATTTATCTTTTTGAGGAAAAAATAAATCGTGTTTTATTCCCCAATAAATTACCGTGATTTTTTCGGGTTCAATTCCCATCGTTTCAACAATATCACGCCTAGATGACTCAGAACAAGTAATAATGTGCTTGCATTGCCGCATAAAAGGAGGAACAATCTGTTTCATCTTTTCATGTCCGAAAGCTTCTTCTTGAATTTTCATAAACAGAGCATCATGCAATGTCACCACACACTTCCCGGGACTATATACATATTCGAAATTATGGGGTATATGCATGATATCATATCCGGTCAGACATTCTTTTATAGGAAACCGAGCCAATAATTTATCTATCTTTTCCCGATGAGGTAAATATAGATGCTTGGTTTTAAATGGCAATCCGGTATTTCGGCCTCCTATTCCTTTCATATTTTGGGAATAAAGCACCACCTCGAACGGCAAATTCTTTATCCTCGCCAATGCTTGAATCAATTCTAACGTAGTACGTCCTATCCCATTTACTTTACCTGTAACATAATACGGGACAATAGAATTTATATCAATGAGCAGTCGTTTCATATAATTTTATCAAAGCTTTACAATGTTCTTCTATCGAGATTACCCGTTCGGTAGATAGATGTGTGCTATAATTGGTAAAACTATCGGAGATTTCTTGCATTTTTTCCGCAAGTGCCTCCATATTATTCGGCTCCACCAACCAGCCGTTCACACCGTCCTCGATTTGCATTTCGGCTCCACCACAACGGGTCGCCAATACCGGTTTTCCCATCGCCAACGACTCGGCGATATTCAAGCCAAATGCTTCTAAGTAAGAAGAAGAAGAAGAAGAAATGTGGTATAAGCGAATCATATCGAACACTTTTTCCGGGGGTACTTTCCCATGCCATACCACCCGCTTATCGGCAGCATATCGCCTTTTCAACGAATGTTCATACCTTCGTTCGGACTTGTTTCCTACTCCACCTATCAAATGCAATTCGGCATTTTCATTATCGAGCAGGGAAAAGGCTTCCAATAAAATATGTAAGCCTTTCACATAACAAATGCGCCCTACATAAAAGAATTTTATCTTACCGTTTATTATCGGAGGAAAATCCGGAACTTCTTTGGGTAACGGTATGCCATGCGGCAAAATCGTGATTTTCTCTTTACTTAATCCATTTCGCTGCATAGCTCTTGATATGGCTTGGCAGGGCGCTATCATTCGAGTGCAATCACTAGCTATCGCATGCCACTCAGCTTGCTTACGTTCGATCGACAATGCTGCTTGCCCGATAGGGGTGACAAACGGGATAAAGGGGAGTTTGGACAAACCCCGCCCTAACGATCGATAGACATTTTGCGGTAACAATCGCATAAACGGATACCAATACTTTCCACTGCGAATATTCCGCAAACAACATGCTAAACAATGCTCATGCGAAACGGCAATATGGCATATCTCGTCTTTGCAATCGAGCAACGTTCCAGCCGGACAAACGATGCCACCATGATGGGCAGTAACAATAACCGGAATATGCTGTTTCTTACCGATCTCCACAACCTGTGCTTTATGGCTATGGGCATGAATCACATCGGGACGTATTTGGACAATCAACGATTCAAGTCGGTCTATTCCATTACTCCCAACCTCATACAACATCGTGCCTTTATAGTCTCTCGTCTCAACAGCACAATCTTTGTTCACAAACGAGATTACTTGCACCGAATATCCCTGTCGTATCATCTCATCGACAATATTCTTTACATAAACCTGCCCTCCACCATATGTGGAAAAGAAGTCACCCGATGCTATTTGAAGAATTTGTATCATATATTTCTATAACCAATAATTCTTGCAGGATTTCCTGCCACTATAGCATTATCTGGAACATCTTTTGTAACAACAGAGCCTGCCCCTATAACAACGTTATTCCCTATCGTTATATTTCCAAAACAGCATACATTAGCCCCAAAATCAACATTATTCAGTATAGTCGGGACCTCTAATGGTCTATCTGTAGATTTTACTCCAATTGTCGTGAGTTGCCTAAAAATACAACCATATCCTATATATTTAGCTCTAATCCTAGTGCCAAAAGAATGAACAACAAATATTCCTCCACCCTCAATACAATTAAATGTATTGGGAATATAATCTGCTATATAAAAATTAGGATCAGGGCGACAAAAAATATTTTGAATAATATTAGGAATATTAGAACATCTAAAATAAAAAATATTCCTAAATGAAGGACAGAATTTAAGTAAATAAACTAATTGAAAATAAATATTACTACTATAATAATATTGTTTTGACCACCTTTCAATATCTAATAATATCATCTTTTTATTTTTTTTACTTACAAATACTAGTAATAAAAAAAAATACCAAAATGTAAAAAAAAATATTTTAATCTTTACCACCATAATAAAACTATTTATTTTACCTTGCTATATACTTTCTTAAAATTCTTTTCAAAAAATCTCTCATACCTTGACTACCTATACAGAGTAAGAAAAAATGAATACTAATAAATAAAATAGCTAAACATATTGCATATAAAATCAATTGCCCCCAATTAATAAATGGATATTGTTCATCGAATATAAATGAAACAATATAATACACTATAAACCAAGATAAAATAGTTAGAAACATGTACTTTAACCAATTTCCCCAATATATAGCTACCGATATTTTAAATCCTTTTGTGAAAAGGAAATAAGGTTTCCAGATACATAAAATAGTAGTTTGACTAATTATACCACTTAATAATATACCTTTTAATCCCCACAGATAACCACCCAACAATGCAACTAATACGAATATACAAGTTTCCACAATAGGGGACCAAGTATCAGAAAAAAGCCCATACCCATATAAAAATTGTTTAATCGCTTGATGTGTCACTCCTATAAAAAAATTTATAAGTAACAATAATAATACAGTATTATGAAGTATATATTCTCGCCCCAACCATAAAGCAATAAATGGAGAAAATAAATTATACATAAGAAAAACACATGTTCCTCCAACAAAAAATCTAAGCGATGTCAACTCCCAAAAAACCTTCATTATTTTATTTCTATCTCCCTCTGAAATAAGATTACCAACACTTGCACTAACACTTCCCCAAAGACTAATTAAAAAAAAACTTATCTTATCACTTATTATAGTGTAATTCCCATAATAAGCAACTATCTCTAATGAAACAAAAGCATATATAAAAAAAGGAATTGTTTGAAACTGCACAAAAGAAGCAATCTGATGCACAAACAACTGCTTGGTATATTTCATCACTTCGGGATATTTTTTGAAAAGTTGCTTGCCTTGATGTACTTCACTACGAAGCCACGGATAAACTTGCCGGATTTTCCAATTCAATATGAAAGAATAGATGATGCCAAAAGTTAATTCAATGGCAACCCACAGGTAGTAGCTGCCGGTATAGTAGGCCGAAGCCATTTGAATGAGAACCTTTATAATAGTTGCTGTTTGGAAATAGGCGGTGACCACATAATTTTTTTGGTCGGCTCCCAAAAGCGTTTGTTTGTAGTTGGCAAAATAACCGATTAACGAGGAGGCCAAGAACGAAAAATAGGCAAAAAAGATAACTCCCATCTCAAACTCCGTATTGGGAAATATCAACGGAAGAAAGCAAGCCAGTACAATGCCTGTACCCAAGATAATAAAACCTATCCAACGATAGAGGTAACCGAACACAGAGATAATCTCGTTGATCTTTCCCTCATCGTGCTCGAATAGGGGCTTATAAAGCACATAACCTATGGCGCTTCCTATCCCCAATTCTGCCAAATTAAGGAACCCGAGCAGGTTTTGCAACGTGCCGGTGAGTCCCACAAAATCAGCTCCCAGTGTATCGAGAAATATTTTCCGGGAGAAAAACGAGAGAATAAGAGTCAGGAAATAGAATATGAGATTGACCCTTGCATTCAACAATGATTTTTTGACCCGCGATTCTTGTTGAGGCATATAATATAAAGATATTCTATTTTTATTATTACCGGAAGAAAGACTTAACCCTTTTCCTCTGAAACCATCGTTTCTTCCAGCATCTCCACTGTCTTGGATTTACATCGACGCAGGAGCAGTTTTATTTTCAATTCTATTTTACAAATCCACGCTTAAACTATTGTTTTCCCTCTATCTCATCATGGGTAATAAGCAATAGCATTAAAGTACCAACAGGATTCAAAGCAAGAGGTAAAAGACAGATAAATTTACCCCCTAAAAATCCGTCCTATTCTATGAGCAATTTTATAGATGACATTACGTTTTTTCTTTCTTCCATGTTCCACTCCATAGCCGTAACCGTATCCATAACCATAGCCGTAACCGTATCCATACTTTTTGCTCTCCATTTCGACACCATTGATGACAACCGTAAGGTTCTTGAATTTATTCTCCCGGTAGAGTTTTTCCAATTCCGGCAAATAACGGCGATCCAACATTCCGTTACGGATTACATAGACCGTAAGATCGGCTACCCGACCGATGATAGAAGAATCGGCTACGACTAATGCCGGCACGCAATCCAATATAATATAATCGTATTGTTTCTTCAACTCTTCCACCAAAACAGGTAATCGATCGCTCATCAACAATTCCGAAGGATTGGGAGGTACAATACCGGCCGAGATGATATCGAACATCGCATGAATGTTACTGGACTGAACGAGCTCGGACACACTGTTGTTTTTCCCGGAAAGCCAAGTCGACACACCGTTTTTCGTAGTCAGATCCAATGTTTTACTCAATGTGCGTTTTCTCAAATCCATATCGAGCAAAACCACTTTTTTATTGGTCATAGCCAATGTTACGGCAAAATTGCGGGAAACGAAACTTTTTCCCTCTCCCGGCATAGTAGACGTAAACATAACGACCCGTGCCTGAGGAGCGACGAAATCCATATTGGAACGTAATAACCTGAAAGACTCGGCTACACTGCTGGTCTTATTCTCTTCCACAACAATGGCATGTTCTCCATCTCGGTCTTTCATCAATGGGATTTCGCCCAATATAGGCATCGACGTATAATCCTCAATATCTTTACGCCCCCTCACACCGGTGTTCCACAATAATCGCAAAAGCTGTATCGCCAACGGTATAATGAGTCCCACGATAAAGGCTCCCATCAATAACATTCTGCGAGCCGGGGCGACGGGCGCCGACGAACCGAAGGGTGACTCGATCACCCGTATATTGGCCTCGGTAATGGCCAACTGCAAAGCATTTTCTTCCCGTTTATTCAACAAGAATGTATACAACGACTCTTTAATACTTTGCTGGCGTATAATGCCCAAAGCCTTTTTCTCTTGTTGTGGTACCGACTCGATACGATCGAGTGTCTGCGACTCGACCTCCCGGGCCTTTCTCAATTTTAGTTTCAGTGTAGACAGATAACTATCCATCGAGGCAGTAAGATTGACTCTTACCGCGGCTAAATTATTGTCTAAATCTTTTACCAAAGGGTTATTCTCACCCGAATTAGCGGCTAATCTTTCTCTCTGTAACAGAATCTCGTTATAGGTCGTTATCTGATTTTGCAAGCCACTATCCCCCACGCCTGACACATTGGGTATCAACTGCTTACTATGTTCATTATCGGTCAAATAACGTTCTACCGCCCGGGCGATGGCATATTCGGTTTCCAGCTGTATCAATTCGTCTCTCATCTTACTGCTTTCACTCATAAATTGAGTGGCCGCTGCATCTATACTGACAATGCGATTCTTTTGCTTGAAATCGGTCAATTCATTCTCTACGTCACCCAACTCTTTACTGATAATTTCGACTCGTTCATTAATAAATTTAGCCGTACTGGTCGCAATGCGGTTTTTATCTTCGATAATCGTTTCCCGATAAACATCGATCAAAGCGTTCAATATAGCCTCGGCACGCGAGATATTCGAGTCTACGCAGTTTATTTGTACCAATGTCGTACGTTCTCCGGCCAAAGAGGTCGAAATAAACGAATGATAAATATTTGCCGCAGTATTCAAGTCTATACGAGATACTTCGACCGGTACATTATAATAGGCCGATATTTTATCGGGGATATCCTCTACAATAAATCGACCGGCTGCGGAAATTATAGTATCACCGAACAAAAACTCTTGGCCTTCGTTGTCACTTTTCTTCGTACCTATTTTGAGTTGATTCAGTAAAAAACGATTCCCATTTAAGGGCTTAATTTCCATAGAAACCGGAGCCGTATAAGCATCTAAGAAATTCACCCGAATAGGCGACTCGGCATACAACTGATCATAGTGCAACCAATTTTTTACCTGATAAGTGACGTCCAAATGTAAGCGTCCGACAACTTCACGCATTAATTGATGCGACTGCAAAATATAGATTTCATTCTCGACTCCGCTACCCGATATGCCCCCATTTAATTCAAGAACAGCCGACATATCGTTTCCCGATTTGTTTTCGCTCTTCACTAACATTACCGCGCTTCTCTTGTATAACGGTGTTTGCATAGCTAAATAAAACCATGCGACCGACATACATATAACGACCGATAGCACAATCCAATACCAATTATCGAATACCAACTCGACAATATCCCGCAGGGTTACCCCTCCTTCATTTTTCTTATCGTTCTTAGTTTCTTGAATGAGCTCCATATAGAGATGTTACTTATCTTTTAACACAATAATCATAGACACAATAGACAGCACCGATGCTACAAGAGATATAATACTACTACCGGCAGAAATAAACGACAAGGTCGAGCTACCTTTCACTCCTATCGATTTATTAGGCTGCACATAGATTACATCGTTTTGCTTTAAATAATAACAAGGTGATTCCAATACTTTTTCGCCCGAAGTTAAATCTACGGTATAAGTTTTTCGTTGGTCTCCGTCCTCGCGTATTACCAATATATTATCCCGTTTTCCCGAGGGAGTCAAGTCACCTGCCATAGTCAAGGCTTCGAGAAGCGTAATGCGGTCTCCCGATATAGTTTGCACACCGGGACTGTTTACTTCACCCATTACCGAAACCTTAAATCCCTTTATCTGTACATTCACCACAGGATCTTTTACATATTCCCCCTCGATGAGCTTGTTCTCGACGGCATCGGCCAACTCCCTTCTCGATAATCCACCGGCCTGCATCTCACCCAAAATAGGAACTTCTATTTTTCCGTCCTTATCGACCCTTAAACCAACAGTTTCCTGTATCGTGGTCGATGCCCCCGTACTACCTAATACCTGGCTATTGCTGAATATTTCCAGCAACTCACCATCTTTACTACTCACTGTTATGAGTAACTGGTCGTCCGGGACAATCTTTAATTCATAGTCTTGTGCTATGGTTTGAGGGGATTGCTCCAAGCCATCGGCTCCTTGCAAATAAACCATTTTCTTAGAAGGCACACATGATACCAAACCTACAAGTATCACAGCCAAGAGAATTTTCGAAATATATTTCATTTGTCTAAAATAACAATTTAACATATCAAGCCTTTGAACCGGCCACTTTCTTATTAATCTTTTTAGTAAGATAAAGTTGCATAATGGTCCAAATAAAAATGTCTAAAAACAATAATAAATTTATATTTACATGAGTCAATAACAACAAATTCATGGCTGCAAAACCAGCAGAGATTAACAATATCGTAATCATAGCTGCTCGATGCGAAAATCCTAATGCTAAAAATTTATGATGGATATGGTTCTTATCGGGCCTAAAAATATTCTTTCCGAAACGAGCCCGGTGTAAAATAACCCGAACCACATCGAATACCGGAGTGATCAACAACGAAAAGGCTACCACAATTACATCGGGTATATGATAGGAAACCGAATTATCATACATGCTAAGCCGAATTGCCAATATACTCAATACGAAACCAATGGTCAACGATCCGGTGTCACCCATAAAAATTTTTCTACCTCGGTTTGGATTTCCGAAAACATTATAATAGAAAAACGGGATAATTGTTCCCAAAGTTACGATAGCGAGAGCCGCATACAGCCATTCTCTCTGATAAATAAACAATATAGTAAAAAATAACAATGCTATTCCGCTCAATCCAGAAGCCAGTCCATCTATTCCGTCTATCAGATTTATAGCGTTAGTAATAAAAACAATAGTAAATACAGTAAACGGGAGTCCCACTACCGGAGGTAATTCGTAAATTCCGAAGATTCCATAAAGATTATTGATCCATAATCCCGAAGACACCAACAAAATGGCACAGAATATTTGAACAATAAATTTCTGACGATAGCGAACTCCGATCAAGTCATCGGTAATACCTGTCAAATACAACAGCAATAAACTACTCAACCCAAAAGATAGAACGGACGTATCACTCACTCCGATAATAGAGGGAAACAATTCCTCCCCGTAAATTCTATTCAGCCCTATCATCAAAGAAAGAGTAAAAATAACGGCAGGGAAAAACGAAACACCTCCCAGACGAGGTATTATACCCTTGTGCACTTTTCGTTCATCTGGCATATCGAATAAATGCTTTTTAAACGATATCAATAAAATTCTTGGAATAATAAAAATAGAAAATCCCAAACTAATAAAAAATGACAACAATAAAATCGAAATATAACCCATAAAATATTAGATTTAATTCATCATTTTCAATACTAATAAACCCAATTTTTTCAACATATTGACCCAATTCTATGCAAAAATATCTTTATCCACTAACGCCCCCTCTATGAAAGAAATCAATCCTATCTGTTAACCCAAAATCTCAGGCGAAAGAAATTACTTTATTTTTTATGCATTCCTTAAATATACGCCTCTATACTACTGGGGGACACCGAAAAGAAAGCTTTTCCCGGCTCTAAGAATCACTTATAACCCCTCTTTAACCCATCCCTATCTCAGTGGATAATCATTATTGGAAGGGTAAATAAATATAACGCTTCATACAAGAGATAGATTACTATAAACTATCAATTTCAGAAGAACTACATTTACTTTTCTGTGAAGAACAGGGTAAATAACAACAGAATAACTTAAACATATCTGTATATTATACTAACTCTGACTTCACAGAGTTTTGCAAAGGTAGCTACATTTCTTAAAAAACACAATAAAATCTTACAAAAAATACTTCCATTCTACAAAAATCCAGATAAATATATAGTATTGAGCAGTTTACAAATTATTTATTAAATATTAAACAAACCAGTAAAAAAACAGAAATTAAAAACACTTAATAATCACATAAAAAACTGACATTTATGTATAGTTCAGAAACCACCGGACAACAGTTTATACAACACAGCCGCTCTTTCATTTTTGAATATTACCGAATGCAACGTAATATAAAAATGGGTGTATTTACAGCATATATATCAAGTATCCTGTGTAAACTACATAAGCAAAAATCATAAATACACCTTCCACCCGAGTAATCGTACGTACCTTATAATATCTCCCAGCAAAGAACAGCAACAAAGAAACCGCTAATAAATAAAATAGATCGACATTCGTTATTCCACCCAAAGGTAATGGGGTAATAGTAGCGCTCATGCCCAATACAAAAAAGACATTGAACAGGTTGGATCCGATCACATTCCCAATAGCAATCTCAGGATTTTTTTTCAAAGCAGCTACCACCGAAGTGGCCAATTCAGGAAGAGAAGTCCCCATAGCAACAAGAGTCAATCCTATAACAGACTCTCCTACTCCCAACGACCGGGCTATCTCGCTCGACCCATTGACAAAAAGCCGACCACCGAAAATCAAAGCGACAAGCCCTCCAACGATATACAATAAACAACGCCATGTAGATAACGGTCCAATTTCAGCTTGTTCTTCTCCTGTATTATCGTGTGCGATAGCAAACGTATACCCGAGAAATATGGCAAAAAAGCAAAGCATAAGCAAACCGTCCGCCCTATTCAGTATATTCTCCGCACCGGTTTCCAAAAATACATCGTTAGCACAAATTAAGACAACCACACACGAGAGAATGGCGAGCGGTATTTCTTTTGTCAATGTTCCTTTGGTTATTGTTATAGGAGCAACAACTGCTGTCACACCCACGATCATCAAAATATTAAAAATGTTACTGCCCACAACATTCCCGATAGAAAGTTCGGCACTCCCATTAATAGCCGATACGATACTAACTGTCAACTCGGGAGCCGAAGTTCCAAAGGCCACGATAGTTAGACCTATTACCAGCGACGATATGTTAAACCTTTTGGCCAATGCAGCCGCTCCATCAGTCAAAAAATTAGCACCAGACAGAATTAAGCCCAAACCCACAAGTAAAAACAAAATACTCATCATGAATCTTTACGCTAATATTTATTATATGTAGGCAAATATACAGGAAATATGCCTAATATGAAAATCCACCTCAGACCGGAGGCGCTCTTTTTCGTCCAATACGACCCGAAAGCAACTTGGTTCGATCAACAGAAACCAGCTTTTCGGTGAAAAAGAATCTTTCTTCAAAAACAAAACACGCCCCCCCCCTTAAAACACGCCTCTATCGTCTTATTCGAATAAGCATATCTTCATTAATTTATATTAAGAAATATCAGCTGTAAGAAAATAATCCATACCTTTGTTTGCAAACAAAGGGGTGCCTAAAAGCGGCTGAGATTATACCCTATGAACCTGATACGGATAATGCCGGCGCAGGAATTGTTCATAGTTCTATCTTTTTCAATACGGTTTTATGTGCATCCCCTTAAATGAAACAAACCGTATGAAAACTTATCCTGTCGTATTGACAATAGCCGGTTCGGACAGCAGTGGAGGAGCCGGAATACAAGCTGATTTGAAAACCATGTCGGCCATCGGGGTGTTCGGCACATCGGCTATCACGGCCATTACGGCACAAAACACCTGCGAAGTGAGGGACATACAAGGTATCGAACCCGATATCGTGCGGCAACAAATCGAAGCCATACTCGACGACCTACCTTGTACAACCGTTAAATTAGGCATGCTATACTCTCGCGCGACCATCGAAACGATTGCCGATTGCCTACAACGTTATCCGTTACGGAATATCGTGCTCGATCCGGTTATGGTTTCTACTTCGGGTTGTCGGCTAATCGAGGAAGAAGCTATCTCTGCCGTTAAAACACTATTGTTGCCACAGGCGACAGTCATCACTCCCAATATTCCCGAAGCCGAGATACTGAGCGGACTTGCCATCGACAGTGAGAAAGATATGGAAAAAGCAGCCAACAGACTGTTTCAAGCCGGTTGTCGTGCCGTTCTCGTGAAAGGAGGACATTTGAAAGGAGCAGAATCCTGCGACATACTCTTTATGCCCGATTCTGTTCCTGTTCGCTACACCTCACCCCGCATTTCTACCCGGAACACACACGGAACAGGGTGTACCTTTTCTTCTGCCATCGCCTCTTATCTGGCGTTGGGACACATGTTGACCGATGCCGTTTCCCTCGCAAAAAAATATCTCACCCAAGCGTTACAGGCCGGAGCCGACATTGCAATAGGAAACGGACATGGTTCGGTAAACCATTTTTTCGCCCCTCGTGTTTTAACCCCATTAAACCCGATTAAAGATGAAAATCTATATTAATCAAAAGGAAATAGAAGTCCAAGACAACATTTCCGTAAAAGAGCTACTCGATATGCAACAAATCGCCATCGAAGGTACGGCTATCGCCATCGACAACAAGCTGGTTCCCAAAAATGAATGGAACGATCGGATTTTAACCGATGGGAACAAGATAACGATTATCCGGGCTACATTCGGAGGATAACGAACGGATTTCTCGAAATGAAATATATAGGCATTACAGAGGAACACCCCATAGAACAGGAAAACCGCTTAATCACCGCCCTGCTCGACAACGGATTGGATTTAATCCACCTCCGCAAACCGAAGTATTCCGGAGAAAAAACAGAGCAACTGTTACTCTCGATTCCTCCCCGCTATTACGATCGAATAGTACTTCACGACCATTTCGAACTGGCAGAAAAATACCGGCTTGCCGGTGTTCATCTCAATGGAAGGAATCCGCATTACCGACCCCTGTCGAACGACTATATCCCCACCCTATCCCGCTCTTGCCATTCCATCGAGGAACTGACGGACGGACAACGATATGACTATCTGTTTTTGAGCCCCATCTTCGACAGCATATCGAAAAAGGGATACCGTTCCGCATTCTCGCCCGAACAACTGACTAAGGCTGGGAAGGAATGTGTTATCAACGAGAGAGTCATTGCCTTAGGCGGTATCACCCCCGAAAAAAAAACTGCTATAAAGGATTGGAATTTCGGAGGGATCGCCGTACTCGGTTTCCTATGGCAGGAACCGACCATTGCAGGGGTTATTCGACAGCTCACTCGATTAAGAAACGATTAATACGAACAAAATATGTTACAATTCATTACCCACCAGACACCCCGATTCGGAATCATAGAGGGAGCAGTCGCCGCCTTGAACGGAGGTTGCAAATGGATACAGCTCCGTATGAAAGGTGCTCCTATCGAAGCTGTCAGGCAAACCGCCCAGCAACTCATTCCGCTCTGTAAAGAACATGAAGCCATACTCGTCCTCGACGATTATGCCCAACTGGCGGCCGACCTCGACATAGACGGCGTCCATCTGGGAAAGCTCGACATGCCTGTTTCCGAAGCTCGTCTGCTTATCGGCGAGAAATACATTATCGGAGGAACGGCGAATACCTTTGAAGACATACAAGGATTAGTCCGGCAAGATGCCGATTATATCGGTTTGGGACCATTCCGATATACCGAGACGAAAAAGAACCTGAGTCCTATCCTCGGCCTCGAAGGTTATGCCCGAATCATGGAACAATGCCGGACGAACGACTTGAAAATTCCGGTGGTCGCCATCGGAGGTATCACAGCCGACGATATTCCGGCCATCATGGAAACCGGAGTGTCGGGAATCGCTTTATCGGGAACTATCTTGCAAGCCGAAGATCCTGAAAAGGAAACTAAAAAAATAATAGACCTATTAAATAAATATCGTAAAGCATGAACAAATTAATTATCGGAGGACGGGAATTTTCCTCCCGCTTATTCGTAGGAACCGGGAAATTCAGCTCAAATGAACTAATGGAAAAAGCCATCGAAGCCTCCGGATCCGAAATGATTACCGTGGCCATGAAACGTATCAACATGACCCAAGAAGCCACAGACGATATGTTGACACACATCGACCGCAATAGAGTACAATTTCTACCTAACACATCGGGAGTACGCAATGCCGAGGAGGCCGTACTTGCGGCTCAATTTTCCAGAGAATGTTTCGGGACCGATTTCGTTAAACTCGAAATCCACCCCGATCCCAAATACCTCCTACCCGATCCTGTGGAAACCTTGAAAGCTACCGAACAACTGGCAAAACTGGGATTCGTGGTACTTCCCTATATTCAAGCAGACCCCGTACTTTGTAAACGGCTCGAAGAAGTCGGCGCTGCCACCGTAATGCCCTTAGGCGCACCGATAGGCACTAACAAAGGATTGCGCACTCGCGACTTCTTGCAAATTATCATTGAACAAAGTAATGTACCAGTCATCGTCGATGCCGGGATAGGTGCACCTTCCCATGCCGCAGAAGCTATGGAACTGGGAGCCGATGCTGTGTTGGTAAACACGGCTATCGCCGTCGCCGGGAATCCCGTAGAAATGGCTATCGCATTCAAACAGGCTGTCGAAGCCGGCCGCCGGGCATACGAAGCCGGATTAGGCGCACAATACCATTTTGCACAAGCCAGCAGCCCGTTAACCTCTTTTTTAGATTAAACGCAAAAGTAATATGGACACAAAAAAAATAATCAAAGATTCTTATCCCAGTTCCGAAAAAATATATATTCCGGGGAAATTATTTCCCATACAGGTGGGGATGCGAAAAATAAACCTCACCGACACAGTCACCGTAGAAAACGGAAAACGGATACACACGCCCAACGCTCCCGTATACGTATACGACACCAGTGGGCCTTATACCGATCCCGATATTACGGTAGATATAGACAAAGGGCTTCCACGTCTGCGCGAATCATGGATTACGGCGCGAGGCGATGTGGAGCGACAAGACGATATCACCTCGGAATACGGCCGTGCCCGTCGTGACGACCCGTCTCTCGACCCTATACGGTTCAAAAATACTCCCCTTCCCTACAAAGCCAAACCGGGACATGCCATCACGCAAATGTATTATGCCCGACAGGGAATCGTCACGGCCGAAATGGAATATGTCGCCATACGGGAAAACTTGCAAAACGAACAATTAGGCATTAAAAGCCACATCACACCCGAATTCGTGCGACAAGAGATAGCCGCCGGGCGAGCGATCATTCCGGCGAATATCAACCACCCGGAAGCCGAGCCGATGATTATCGGCCGTAATTTTTTGGTCAAATTAAACACTAACATCGGGAACTCTGCGCTATCCTCGGGTATAGAAGAAGAGATCGACAAAGCCGTATGGAGTTGCCACTGGGGGGGCGACACACTGATGGATCTATCGACCGGCGACCATATACACGAAACCCGTGAGTGGATTATCCGGAACTGTCCTGTCCCCGTGGGAACTGTCCCCATCTACCAAGCCCTTGAAAAAGTAAATGGAAAAGTCGAAAATCTGTCGTGGGAGATTTACCGCGACACACTTATCGAACAATGCGAGCAAGGAGTGGACTATTTCACCATTCACGCCGGCGTGTTGAAAGCTCATGCCGATTTGGTGGGCGAACGACTTACCGGAATCGTATCGCGCGGAGGGTCTATTATGACAAAATGGTGCGTCATTCACAATCAGGAAAGTTTCCTGTACACACATTTCGATGAAATCTGTGAAATCTTAAAACAATATGACGTAGCGATTTCTCTGGGTGACGGTATGCGTCCGGGCTCGATACACGATGCCAACGACCGTTCGCAATTCCTCGAACTCGATGTGTTGGGCGAACTCACTACAAAAGCATGGGCTCATGATGTACAAGTCATTATCGAAGGTCCCGGCCATATCCCCATGCACAAAATCAAAGAAAATATGGAAAAAGAACTGAACAGTTGCCACGAAGCTCCTTTCTATACGTTAGGCCCATTGACGACCGACATCGCACCGGGATACGACCACATTACATCGGCTATCGGAGCGGCTCAAATCGCGTGGTTAGGCACAGCCATGATCTGTTATGTAACCCCCAAAGAGCACTTGGGATTACCCGATCGAGAAGATGTGCGCAACGGTGTTATCGCTTATAAAATAGCTGCACATGCCGCCGACCTTGCCAAAGGATTTCCCGGAGCACAAATACGCGACGATGCCATGAGCAAGGCCCGGTATGAGTTCCGCTGGAAAGACCAATTCAATTTGGCACTCGATCCCGAACGTGCCCTCGAATACTACAAACAGGGATCGTTCCACGACGGTAATTATTGTACCATGTGCGGGCCGAATTTCTGCGCCATGCGCCTGTCGCAAGATATTACCGACTGTATAGAAAAGGAATGATAAACCTGTTCATGACTCAAACGCGTAATATGAAAATATTGATACTAAACGGAAGCCCGCGAAGCAACGGCTTGATAAGCCGAATTTTGGACACGATGGCCAACGAGGCTCGGCAACACCATGCCGAGGTAGAAGTCGTACCGGTGTGCCGGTTAGACATACACCCTTGCACTGGCTGCATGAGTTGCCGCAGTCGCCATAACTGCGTCCTGCCAGAGGACGATGCCCAACGCACCCTCGCCAAAATTGTAGAGGCCGATGCCCTCGTCATCGGATCTCCTTGTTATTGGGGCAACATGAGCGGACAGTTGAAAATCCTGTTCGACCGACTGGTCTACGGCTTGATGGGTGAAAGTCCGAAAGGATTTCCCCTCCCCCTGCACAAAGGCAAAAAGGCCGTCATTGTAAGCACTGGTTCCACCCCATGGCCTTTCAATATCGGGTTCAACCAAACCCGAGGTACGGTAAAAGCACTGCGTGAAATTCTGAAATGGAGCGGATTTTCAGTACAAGGTGTCCTGCAAAAGGGCGGAACCAAACAGCACCATGAACTAACCATGAAAGAATTGCAAAAATGTAAAACCCTCATTAAACGACTAACGATTTAAAAAAAATTACAAAAAGATGTTTTCCAGTGAATTAGAAAAATATTCTTGGGAAGATATAACTGCCTGCATAGCTTCGAAACGGAGTCGTGATGTCGAAATCGCTCTTGGCAAAGAGCATTTACAACTCGACGATTTCATGGCGCTCGTCTCACCTGCTGCCGCCCCCTATATAGAACATATGGCGGCATTGAGCAGGCTCTATACCCAAGAACGTTTCGGCAAAACGATACAGATGTATGTACCGCTTTATATCACCAATTCATGTACAAACCACTGTGTCTACTGTGGATTCAATCACAATAACCCCATCGCCCGAATTATTCTTACCGAGAAAGAAATTGAAAATGAATGCCGGGCAATCCGTCAAATGGGACCGTTCGAGAATTTGCTTATCGTAACCGGAGAAAATCCACGCGATGCCGGAGTCGATTATTTGGAACGAGCTCTACAAATCGCACGTCCCTACTTCTCGAACCTATCGATAGAAGTCATGCCCCTCAAAAGCGAAGATTACTATCGCTTGACCCAATCGGGTCTCAACGGCGTGGTCTGCTTTCAAGAAACCTATCATAAAGACCGGTACAAAGTATACCACCCGAAAGGCATGAAATCTATCTTCGAATGGAGAGTAAACGGATTCGACCGCATGGGACAAGCCGGTGTACACAAAATAGGCATGGGAGTGCTCATCGGATTGGAAGACTGGCGTACCGATGTAACCATGATGGCCATACACTTGCAATACTTGCGCAAGCACTATTGGCAAACTCGATATAGTGTCAACTTCCCCCGCATGCGCCCGTCCGAAGGTCATTTTCAGCCCAATGTAATCATGACGGATAAAGAGCTGGCACAGTTGATTTTTGCATTTCGTATTTTCGACCACGACGTGGATATTTCCGTATCCACCCGAGAAAACGCAAAATTCAGAGATCACATCGCCACTCTCGGAGCGACTTCGATAAGCGCAGGTTCGAAAACCGACCCGGGAGGTTATGCCACTTATCCGCAAGCGTTAGAACAATTTTCGGTCAGCGACGAACGGACACCTGCCGAAGTGGAACAAGCTGTCAAAGCTATGGGGTATGAGGTCGTATGGAAAGACTGGGACAAAATATTCGATCGATGAACGAAAGGTATATCCGCCAAACCATGATTCCCGAAATCGGGGAAGCAGGACAGGAAAAATTGAAGAATGCTAAGGTATTGATTGTCGGTATAGGAGGGTTAGGTTCTCCCATCTCTCTATATCTGACCGCAGCCGGAGTAGGACAAATAGGACTTATCGACGATGATATCGTTTCAAGTAGCAACTTACAAAGGCAAATTCTTTATACCGAGGCAGAAATAGGACAATCGAAAGTCGAGTGCGCTTGTCGAAGACTGTCGGCTTTGAACAGTTCAACTCGATTCGAGACCTATCCCAATCGTTTCACCTCCGACAATGCAGATCGACTTGTCTCCACTTACGATATCATTGTCGACGGATGCGACAATGCTGCGACCCGTTATCTGATCGACGATGTCTGTTCCTGCTTCAAAAAGCCCTATGTATATGGGGCCATTTCGGAATTTCGGGGACAGGTTTCCGTCTTTAATTACCGAGGTGGACCTCGATACAGCTATCTTTATCCCCGCCCCGAAGTTATTCCCCCGGCTCGTCCCGGAGGAGTTATCGGTACTATTCCGGGAATTATCGGCTGCATGGAAGCCGCAGAAGTGATTAAAATCATTACCGGCTATGGCGAAGTTTTAAGCGGGAAACTTTTCCTGCTCGACACACAAACCTTACAACATGAAATCATCGAGATATGATTTTCGTATTATCCTCCCAAAAAGAGGGTGTGTCAAAACTCAATTTTTGAAGATATGAACTTATAATTTGAAATTTG
>OGML01000114.1_pt1 | contig 82302 bp, 67 predicted proteins | sample 1572951 | NCBI WGS metagenome assembly OGML01 (sample SAMEA2581883, study PRJEB24529) | metagenome | biome: Human gut stool | place: China | collected 2011 | reverse complement strand
AGGCGCATAGGGCCAAGCAATATCATCTTGGGTTAGGTCGTGAACCGATAGCCAAAACAACTCTTGCGACAGCCAACCAGAACCGTGATTACAGAATCTTCGAAGACTTTGCATTCTATATGATGAAGGAAGCCTGCGAGAAGCGGACGACCAACATCCTTGACATTTCCGGAAAGAAATATGCGTTTGATTCAACAACGATTCCGTTATGTCTTGCAACATTCCCATGGGCAAAGTTCCGAAACAAGAAAGGAGGAGTTAAGGCTCATGTCTTATATGACATTGAAGCACAAGTTCCTGCCTTCTATACCGTAACCACTGCATCAAAGCATGATTCTACATTACTGTCTTCAATCCATTATGAACCAAATGCTTATTATATCTTCGACAGGGCTTATGATTCCTTTAAAGAACTCTATAAGATACATCTTACAGACTCTTTCTTTGTTGTCAGAGCCAAGACGAATTTAAAGTATAAGACAGTCCAATGGAAGCGAAGAATGCCAAAGAATATAATGACAGATGCGGAAGTGAAACTGACCGGCTATCTCTCCGAGAAGAAATATCCTGAGTCATTCAGACTCGTCCGATATTACGATGAAGAAGATGACCGTGAGTTCACTTTTTTGACAAATGCAAAACAACTTTCTGCACTGGATATCGCCAATCTTTATAAGAAAAGATGGTTAATCGAGCTGTTCTTCAAATGGCTCAAGCAGCATCTCAAGATAAAGAAATTCTGGGGCACAACAGAGAACGCTGTTCGCATACAAATCAGTGTGGCTATTATCACGTACTGTCTTGTGGCTATTGTCCAACCTGATATGAAGTTGAAACGTTCAACCTATGAAGTTTTGCAAATTCTCAGCATATCATTGACTGACAAAACCCACTTGCGTGACCTGTTCGACAAGACTAATTTCAATGATGTCAAAGATCTAAATGATCCCCTGATTCCGGGGCTTTTTGATTAATTGTTTAACTCGTCCCATTTTAACGGGACACTAATGAAACCGAATAATACGTATGAAAAAAGAAGTAAAGAGTCAACGTTTGCAATCGTTGGATGTCTTGCGGGGATTTGACATGTTTTTTATTATGGGCGGAGGAGCTCTGTTTGCCGGATTGGCAACCTGCTGTCCGATTCCGTTTTTTCAGGCAATAGCCAGGCAGATGGAGCATGTGCCCTGGCATGGGGTTGCTTTTGAGGATATGATTTTTCCTCTATTCCTTTTTATTGCAGGTATTTCCTTTCCTTATTCTTTGGAAAAACAGAAAGCGTGTGGGATGAGTTCGGCAGCCATCTACCGTAAGGTGATCCGCCGGGGACTGGTTCTGGTACTGCTGGGTTGCATTTACAACGGACTGCTGGATTTTGATTTTGCTCATTTGCGTTATGCCAGTGTTCTGGGACGTATCGGCCTGTCCTGGATGTTTGCAGCCTTGCTTTTTCTGAATGTGCGGACACGTGTCCGTATGGGAGTTGTAGCCTTGCTTTTTATCGGTTACTGGGCGCTGCTGGCCTGTTTTCCGGCGCCGGATGGCAATGGAGATCCTTTTTCCATGGAAGGGAGTCTGGTAGGTTATGTAGACCGGATGTTTTTGCCGGGACAGTTGTATTTGGGAATTCATGATCCGGAAGGGCTTTTAGGTATTATTCCTGCTGTCGGAACAGCCTCTTTGGGTATGCTGACGGGAGAATGGATCAAGCGGGAAGGACTGCCTGAACTGCGGAAGGTCGTTCTGCTGGCCTGTGCCGGAGTGATGCTGGTCGTTGTCGGATGGATATGGGATCTGGTTTTCCCGATCAATAAAAACTTGTGGACAAGTTCGTTTGCCTGCCTGGTAGGTGGTATATCCATGCTGCTGTTTGCCTTGTTCTATTATCTGATTGATGTACGGCACTGTCATCGGTGGACTTTGTTTTTCCGGGTCATCGGGATGAACTCCATTACGATCTATCTGGCTCAGCGCTTCATTGATTTTGACTATACGGGCCGGTCCCTTTTCGGCGGACTGGCATCACTTTTCCCGGAATCATTCCAGCCGCTGATACTGGCGCTGGCCTATATTGCCGTTTGCTGGGGATTCCTGTACCTGCTTTATCGTCAAAGGATATTCCTGAAGGTGTAAATCATGTAATAAAACATATAGAGAGATTGTAAAATTTAGAAAGCGTAGCGAACCGATGGGAAACAGAGTTCGTTACGCTATATTTTTCTCTAGGTAAAAGCCCAGTGGTAACTTGTCTTTGATGTACTTTGTTACTGTTGACGGCGAGGTTAAGGAGTTCGGCTGCAAGATGGAAGCTTGGGGACGAGGTATAGGGCTTATTATGGAAAGTTGTAGAGAGCAAGGACTTCCTGCACCGGAAATCAAAGTTGTTCCGCCATTCGTGAATCTCACAATATGGTTTAAACACTCACTGGCTGGTGAAGTGAAAACATCTACACTCCAAGTGAAAGATTCATACACTTCAAGTCACACCCCAAGTGATGATGATTTCACCTCAGGTCATGATGAAATACAGAATAAGTCGGATATCATGACACCCCAAGATAAGGTGTTTGAATTTTGTAAATCACCGAAAAGTATAGTTGAAATAGCTGAAATGCTTGGAGTGAACGATAGAAGATGGGTACGCAAGAAATATATAGCTCCGTTTATCGGTATAAAACTTCAAATGACTATTCCAGATAAACCGAATAGTCAGAATCAGAAATACGTCAGTATTGAGAAATGATATCGAAAGTAGCCAATCTTTTTGTCCTGTCAAGTATTTTGGTTACTTTTGCCCAAGAGTTATTTGATAGCAAAGTTTCGTAAAACGACTTAAATATCTCGTAAAAAGTTGACTTTTCAAATGGTTATGTTAAACCGTTAAAAATCTAAATAAAAGACTATGAATTTAAGAAATAAAATGCTTTGGGCTGGATGTCTGGGTTGGAAAGCCGGAAAAACGGCTGATAAAACTGCAAATGCCAACTGATAAATATATTTTTAATCTGTATAAAACCTTGTTTAACGTATGAAGTATTTATTGATTATCTGGGCTTGCCTGTGTACTTTGTTCAATCTGCAGGCCGCAGAATACAGTGTGGTTCCCAAACCTTTGTCGGTGAAGGAAACGGGTAAACCGGCTTTTGTGTTTACTCCCCGGACAGTTGTCTATGTCACTCCGGCTTCCAGACAGATCGGAGAATTGTGGATTCAGTCTGTCAGCCGTTCGCTTCCCTTTCAGTTGCAGCTGAAGGAGGTGTCCAGTGTAAAAGGGAAGAATGGCATCGTGTTTGATCTGTCGAAGAAAAACCGTTCGTCGGAGGCATATACGCTGGATGTCAGTGATAAAAGAATTGTTGTCAGGTCGGAAGGTCTGGCAGGACTCTTCTACGGAGCGCAGACACTGACACAGCTGATGCCTCCCGAAGTGGTAGGAAAAGAAAAACTGGAAGGTGACATTACCGTGCCGTCGCTTCAGATCAATGACAAGCCTCGCTTCCAGTGGAGAGGATATATGAAGGATGTCAGCCGTACATTCTATTCGGTTGATGTGCTGAAGAAGTATATTGACATCATGTCTCTTTACAAGATGAATACCTTGCATCTTCATCTGACGGACGACCAGGGATGGCGGGTGGAAATAAAGAAATATCCGCGGCTTACTTCCGAGAAGGCTACACACTATCCCGTGCAGTTTGGTCAGCCGGAAGGAAGAAGCGGATTCTATACGCAGGAAGAACTGAAGGATCTGGTGGCTTATGCTGCTGCCCGCCATGTGCAGATTGTTCCGGAAATAGACGTGCCGGGACATTGCTGGCCTGTGCTTATTAATTATCCGGAACTGGCTGTCAATGATTCGTTCTATCCGGATTATGTGATGCCGTTCTGCGAGACTTACCATGTGTGGGGACATCAGTTTACTCCCAACACGCTGGATCCGTCGAATGAGAAGGTATATCAGTTCCTTGATGATGTGTTTACTGAAATTGCAGCCATATTTCCTTCTGAATACATTCACTTCGGAGGAGATGAAGTCCGTCATATCCTGTGGGAAAAGAATGAGCATATTCAGAACTTCATGAAGGAAAAAGGAATGAAGAATGTCATGGAACTTCAGAGTTATTTCGTGACGAGAGTTTCGGCCATCATTGCCGGCAAAGGCAAGAAGCCGATCGGATGGAATGATATTCTGGCTGATGCCGGCAATCTGCCTGAAAATGCTCACATCATGTCATGGCTTGGCAGTTCTGCGGTAAAGGATGCGGCAAAGTATGGTTTCCCGACGATTGCCACTCCTGCCAGTCATCTGTATTTTGACATCCGTCAGGGTACACCGGATGACGGCTTGCTGTCGGACCTGGCTTATCCTTATGCCATCACGTTGAGTGATGTCTATGGATACGATCCGGCTGAAGGTCTGACTTCCCGGGAACTGGACTGTCTGCTGGGAGTGCAGGCGAATATGTGGCCGGCTGTGCCGCAGGAGGTGAAAGACATTAATCTGCAGAACTTTCCGCGACTGCTGGGACTGGCTGAAATTGCCTGGGCAGACGGCAAGAAGGACTTTGCTGATTTTGAGAACCGCATGAATACGCAGTATAAGAGACTGGATGCCCTGAAAGTTGACTATTACCGTCCTGACTGTCATGTCATCGCAACCTGGTCACCGGAAAAGGTTTCTTTCATTGACTATACGACATGGGAATTTGATGTCACTGATAAGGTGTATGACAACGGCCGTGCGATGGCGGGGCTTTTCTATACCAAGGGGAATGACCGCCTGAACATCAAGAGTATGCAGCTGCTGGAAAACGGCAAGGTCATAGCTGAAGATCTGCACCGGGGATTTGCTGATGAAACCCGTACCACCGGAAAAAGAAAGAATTATCTGTATTATCTGGATGTGAAGAACTACCGGAAAGATGCGAAATATACACTGAGAATGGAAGTTTCCGGTTACCGGGGTACGGACTCTTATGGAAATGTGATCTTTAGCCTTTCTCCTTATGTGCCTTTCCAGAGTGTGGAATCGGATAAGACAGGCAGGAAGTAACTTGATGACATTGCGTCTGCCTTTCGGTGGAAGGTGTTTTCATACATTTATATTTTTCCGGAGCCTGCAAGGGCAGCTGGGGCATAATGAGTCAGATACAGAAACATCGGCCGGCTTATGTCGTGTCTGTCGATAAAGGTGACAGCTGAGTCTGCAATTGTATGTGGGTTAAATCATTGCGTGAATAAGAAAAATCTTTTCATTGGAGAGGATGATTGCAAAAATGAAAGATTTATTGGAGTGAAACAAAGAAAAGTGACTTTAAAAATCACTAAATGAGAACATACGGACAGGCTTTTCCTTTGGACTTCTCCCTGGGGTGATTAACTTTGTGAGTATAAACACTTAAATTTGTGATACAAATATGGAGAAGCATGTATTATGGAGCGCATTGGCATCTGCGCTGGTTCTGGCATCCTGCAATGCGGGGAAAGGAACTGTAACGGAGAATGAACTGAAAGGTAACTGGGTGGAAGTGATGCCTGCCAATCAGCAGATTGTACAGGGAGTAACCCTGGAAGAAGGAGGCAAGGCAACTTCCATCGGAATGGCAACCTTGAAATATGAACGCTGGAAACTGACTGACGGTGCCCGGCTGATACTGGAAGGAAAAAGTATCGGTAACGGACAGACGATTGATTTTGCCGACACACTGGATGTTGTTTCCCTCAGTGGAGATACTCTGACGTTGGGAAAGGGTGAGATGTACCGCATCCAATATGTACGTCAGCAGGAAGGTGAAGGTCTGATCGGGGGCAGCGATACGGCCATGGGATATACCTGGTCAAAAATGCTTCAGAAGAAAATACGTGTATTCGAAGAGGGTAGCCGTGTACATTCTGTGGCTGATCCGAATTCGTCTGTTGCCGGCTATCTGGTTTTTGCATCCGATTCTTCGCAGGTAGAGTTCTTCTATCCGGAAACGGATGTGGTGCTTGACCGCAGAACACGTCCGGACGGTACACCTGTATGGAATGTGGAGGAGGATGATACGTATCTGGTGGAAAAGGCTGAGTCAGAATGGCTGGTCTCCAGACGGGGGCAATTGCTGTATGCCACCAGTGGAGTGGAAGATCTGGTGAAAGTTGCCTTTGTGGCCGATGGCGGTGAGGAAATTGAGATTCTTTTCTTCGGAAAGGCCGGAGTGGCTCAGATGAACCGGAATGGAGTCTACAGTCTGTTGCGTCAGTATCGTACGGCTTCCGGCTATGGTTATAAGAATCCGGTATTCGATCTTCGTGGAAAAGGACAGGAAGCTGTGCTGACTACTTTGTCAGACGGAAGCCGTCTTGCTCTGAAAGAAAAAAATAAATAATTATGAAATATCTGGCTTTATTTTTGGCAGCCGGTCTGTGTGCCTGTAGTGGAAACGGGAAGACCGGAAAAACAGAAGAGACCATGCAGCAGACGACAGCTGATGTTCCTTCTAGAAAAGCGTATGAAGGATTTGAATGGGAACGTGTGACAGGAGCTGGTCTGAGTTTCTGGGCACAGCATAATCCGGATATCAGGGTGATGGCAGATCCTTCCTTGCCGGGCGCCGTAGTTGTCCGGAACGGAGATACAGCTCCCAGGAAAGTCATTCAGGTCTTTGAACTGAAAAACCGTTCCATCGAGGATGTACTTCCTCTTCTGCAGAAAGAGGAAGGATGGGATGCAAGTCAGTCCTGTCAGTTCAAGGAAGTAAAATCCGGACGTGAAGGAGTGAAGCGTTATCAGCTGGTTCCTGCCGGTTCATACGCAGCTGAAGTAGACAAGCAGATGAAGGAAGAGCCTGTGCCCTCCACTTGCAGCGGATGGGGTGTCGGAAATAGTGGCATGCGCTATTTTGAGGTGCAGGATTCTCATCCCGACCGGGCTGTTTTCGTTGAGATTGGTCAGGATGCTCCTTTGTTTGATGAAAGCAGTATCTGTCTGACCGCAATGGACGCTGTATCCGACTCCACACAGGTGTTGTATAATCTGTCGGGAGAAATACGTATCGGTCATGAAGTACGTTCGTTTCGTCCGGAAAACAGTGATAAGGAGTACTGGCTGGTGGACAAGACAGGGACTCTGACAGAAATTTATGACCGGAAGACAGGCGGACAGAAGAATGGCAAACCTCTCCAAATGATGTTGAAACTGGAATATAACGGCAAGTGGGATGACGGATTTGCTGCGGACTATGACGGAGTTTATTTCGTTCGGGAAGTGCTGGACGGACAGAAAAATCCTGAAGGTCTGAAAAAAGATTGAAGCTCAGAATGTGCTTGAAACGAAGAGTGGATTTACCAGGCCGCAGGAGCGGGAAAAAGAGAGGTTGGAGTACAGGTATAAAAAAAGGAGTACCGCTGTACTCCAACCTTTTTATTAACCTTAAATCTAATACTATGAAAACACGATGCAAAGGTACGGGTTTTCCGGTTAATTGCAAATCTTTTCAGAAGAAAAATATGTTTAATAACATCTTTTAAATCCTTGAAAGTCTTTTAAAGTTTTCTCAGTTCCTGATACAGGCGTTGTACGGGAAGTCCCATGACGTTATAGTATGAACCTTGAAGTCCGGTTACTCCGATAAAGCCGATCCATTCCTGGATACCGTAGGAGCCGGCTTTGTCCATGGGGTGGTATTTTTCCACATAATAGCTGATTTCTTCTTCGCTCAGGGTATCGAATGTCACTTCGGTGGTAACGGCAAAGCTGCGCTGTTGGCTTGCGGTCAGGATGCAGACACCGGTAATTACCTGATGAGTACGTCCGGAAAGCAAAGTGAGCATCCGGCGGGCATCTGCTGCATCGTGTGGTTTGCCCAGTACCAGTCCGTCCAGATAAACAATGGTATCGGCTGTAATGATGAGTTCGTCCGGTTGCAGGGTAGTGCGGTAAGCATCTGCCTTCTTGCTTGCGATGTAGAGAGAAATTTCCTCGCCCTTGAGTGTGTCGGGGTAACTTTCGTCGATACCGGGCAGCACTTTGGTTTCAAATTCGATGCCCAGTCCGGCAAGCAGTTCCCGGCGTCTCGGAGAGTTGCTTGCCAGTTTGATATGATATTTCTTCAGATTGTCCAGCATAATTTTTAGTTTTGAGGGTTGAGATTTCTGTTTCTGGCTTTATTACCAGCCGAAAGCCTGTTCGTGTGACATCCATTTTCCCTGGGCCTTGAGCACCTGTTCGATGACATCGCGTCCGCAGCCATGACCTCCGTTACGGTGAGAGATGTATTTGCAGACGGCCTTGATTTCGGGAGCAGCGTCTGCCGGACAGCAGGGAAGTCCCACCAGGCGCAACACTTCATAATCGGGGATATCATCGCCCATGTAAAGCACCTCTTCGGGTTTCAGGTCGTATTTCTGCATCAGTTCGTGGTATTCTTTGGTCTTGACGGCAGCTCCCAGACAGATATCCTGTACGCCCAGTCCTTTGTAACGTTCGCGTACGGCTTCTGTTTTTCCACCGGTGATGATGGCTACATGCAGACCGCATTTCACGGCCAGTTGCAGGGCATATCCGTCTTTGATGTTGACGGTACGCATGGGCTCTCCGTTGGGATGAAGCAGGATGGTTTCGGCGCTCAGCACTCCGTCTACGTCGAAGAAGAGTGCCTTGATTCGGGTTAAATCGTAGTCTATCATAAATTACAGATTGATGTTACGGGTTTGACTTTTTTGTTTTTTCGGCATAAGCCCGGATGTTCCGGCTGATGTTCCGGTAGATTTCGGCCAGTTCCGGTTCACTTTCCAGCATGTGCAGATGATCTTCCATGATGTTGCAGTCGTTCCGTCGGGCCGGACCGGTCTGTGCTTCTTCGGGCGTCAGGTAGTGTATTTTCCGGGTTGTTTCCTCGATGAGTGGAAGCATGGATTCAAACGGAAGCCCGTGTTCGCTGAGCAGGTGATGACACACTGCATACATGTGGTTGGCAAAATTGCAGGCGAATACGGCTGAAATGTGGAGATATTTGCGCTGCTCGGAAGAAGCTTCATATACCTTTTCACTGAGGCGCTGTGCCAGCTGCATCAGCAGACGGGTATCTTCTTCTGAGTTGGCCTCGATGAAGAACGGGGTAGTCGTGAAATCTACATCCCGCTGTTTGCTGAAGGTTTGCATGGGATAGATCACCCCGTGTCGCCGGGCCAGTCCGTTCCAGATACTCATGGGAACGCTTCCGGCCGTATGCACAAAGAGAGCATCCGGATTGCGTCGTGTCAGTGCAGGAAGTACTTCGTTCAGAGCCGAGTCCTTGATGGAAACGATGTAGAGATCGCTTCCTGCATCAATCTCGTCCAGACGGGTGGTGAAGGCAGCATGGAGCCGTCCGGCCAGTTCACGAGCCGATTCTTCCGTGCGGCTGAATACCTGCCGGATGCAGCAGTGGTGTTGCGACAGGGCTTGTGACAGGTGGGTAGCCACGTTGCCTGCCCCGATGAATGTCAGGTTATACAGATGTGTTTCGTCCATAATCAGCGTGAAGATATAAAATAAAGAATCACTCCCACAAGCAGCAGGGCCAGCGGAAGCAGGTAGGCAGACATTTGTCCCAGCAGGGCAATGACCAGTCCGATGTTCTGGATGAGCCAGATTCCGGCCAGAATGATTCCCACCGACTTGTCGCTCTTGAACCAGAGGAAGATGACGGCGGCATACAGCAGCATGGTGTCTTTCTGCATTACCCAGGGCAGTCCGTGGCTACTGAAGCCGATCCATTTGTCAAGCAGATAAAGGATGCCCATCAGTACCAGGAATACCCCAGTGGCCTGATAGGTGTCTTTGTGGTTGGATGCCGACATGGTTATTTCCCTCCATATTTGTTAAGGTGTATCTTTTCCCATTGCAGGTGGCTTTCATCAAACGGTTTCCGTTCCATTCCTTTGTGACCGATGGCAATGATGGAAAGAGCCTGTAGCTGGAGAGGCAGGTCGAGTACCTCATGCACATATTCGTTGGCGGGCACGCCGTCTGCTGTAAACCGTTCACGCAGTTGAACCCAGCAGCTTCCCAGTCCCAGATCTTCGGCCTGCAGCTGGATCAGGATGGAGGCCACGGAGGCATCTTCGATCCAGACATCGCTTACCATCGGATCGGCAGTAACAACGATGGCCAGGGCTGCATCGCTCACGAAGGTTGCTCCCGATTCCTTGCAGTGCGAAAGTTTTTCCAGAGTTTCCTTGTCATCCACCACGATGAACTGCCAGCAGTTGCTTCTTTTCGATGAAGGAGCCATCAGTCCTGCCTTCAGCAGACTTACCACCTGTTCCTGGGTCAGTTCCTCTTCCGTGAATTTTCGGGTACTCCGCCGCTTTTTGATCAGATCGCTGAAATTTTCCATAAATAATTGTTTTTGATGTGACAAATATAGCCTTTCTTATGCAAATGCTCAAAAAAAATCCTAAATTTGCATACATGGCGCTCCGATTGTCTACATATTATCATTCGGAAGATATTCCTGCCTTGCCGGGCGACAACCTCTTCCATTCTACCGAACTGTTCCGGGTGCTGGAGCAGACTCCCGGCTATACGCCCGTCATGCTTGTAGCCTTTGAAGGAGAAAGTCCCGTGGGTAAGCTCCTGTCGATCACTCGCCGTCAGTTTTCCCTGTGGGGAGGATGGTCGAAAACCTTTGTATACGGAGTAGGGGATTATTTCGGAGGCAGCATGAAGCGGGAAGAAGTGTTCCGGGAAATGCTGGCCTATCTGACCTTGCGTCACGAAGAGGATTCTTTTCTCATAGAGTTCCGGAACCTGGAGGAACCGCTGTTCGGTTACCGTTACTTCCGGGCTAACGGCTATTTCCCGGTCAAGTGGTTGCGGGTGCGCAACTCCATTCATCAGGAACTCATAGACAAGTGGATGAGTGCTTCCCGGAAACGGCAGATCCACAATGGACTGAAGCATGGAGCCGTTATGGAAGTAGCCCGGAGCGAGGAAGATGTGTGTGCCCTGTTTACCATGCTTCGCCAGTATTACCTGCCCAAGGTTCATCGTTATTTTCCGGATATCCGTTTCTTTCTGTCCCTGATCTCGGAACCTTCCCGACGGGAGCTCGGCAAAATTTTCGTAGTCAAATATAAAGGTAAGGTGATCGGAGGATCGGTCTGTCTGTTTTCAGGTGACTGTGCATACTTGCTTTTCTCCGGAGGAATGCGCAAGAGTTATGCCTGGCTCTATCCGGGTGTACTGGCCGTGTGGAATGCCATGCTTTATGCACGTGAGCAAGGATATGCCCATTTTGAATTCATTGATGCCGGATTGCCGTTCCGCCGCTACGGTTTCCGCGATTTTATTCTTCGTTTTGGTGGCAAACAGCTCAGCAGCCGGAGATGGTTCCGGGTGAGATGGGAATGGCTGAATCGCCTGCTGATTAAAATTTATGTGTGAGAAGAGCTGAGGAAAAAGGATTTTTTAAAGCAGATTCTAATAATATTTATCCGAAAAAGTTTCGTGTTTTAGCACAAAATTGTTTTCTTTGTGCAGTTGATGCAAATTGACTTTGATTTAATACCTTTAAAAAAACGCAATTATGAAAATTTCTCACATTGAACATCTGGGCATTGCCGTAAAAAGCATTGAAGAGGCCCTTCCTTATTATGAGAATGTACTCGGTTTGAAATGTTATAATATCGAAACCGTTGAAGATCAGAAAGTAAAGACTGCCTTTCTGAAATGTGGAGACACTAAGATCGAGCTGCTGGAACCGACCGGTCCGGACAGTACCATCGCTAAGTTTATTGAAAACAGGGGCATGGGGGTACACCATGTAGCTTTTGCCGTTGAAGACGGTGTGGCTCAGGCTCTGGCCCAGGCTGAGGGTGAAGGCATCCGTCTGATTGACAAGGCACCACGCAAGGGCGCAGAAGGTCTGAATATTGCTTTCCTGCATCCGAAGTCAACGATGGGAGTACTGACCGAACTTTGTGAAAAATAATGAAGAGTTTGAATATGATACGCAGAGACACGAAACAACGGGATTCGCAGTGATCCGTTCCCCGTTGTTTTGTGTCTCTGTATTTACATTAATTATCTAATACCTGATACCATGAGCAATCAACTTGAAAAAGTAAAGGAGCTTATTGAACTGCGCGCACAGGCACGTCTGGGCGGCGGGGAAAAAGCGATTGAGAAACAACACGCAAAAGGAAAGTACACTGCCCGCGAACGTATCGCGATGTTGCTGGATGAAGGCAGCTTCGAAGAAATGGATATGTTTGTCAAGCATCGTTGCACGAATTTCGGTATGGACAAGAAGCATTACCTGGGTGACGGTGTTGTAACCGGTTACGGTACGATTGAAGGGCGTCTGGTATATGTATTCGCACAGGATTTCACGGTTTCTGCCGGTTCTCTTTCCGAGACCATGTCACTCAAGATCTGTAAGGTGATGGATATGGCCATGAAGATGGGAGCTCCCTGCATCGGACTGAACGACTCTGGTGGTGCACGTATTCAGGAGGGTATCAATGCCCTGGCTGGTTATGCAGAGATCTTCCAACGCAACATCCTGGCTTCGGGAGTAATCCCGCAGATCTCCGGTATTTTCGGACCGTGTGCAGGAGGTGCCGTTTATTCTCCGGCTCTGACAGACTTTACCCTGATGATGGAAGGTACTTCCTATATGTTCCTGACCGGACCGAAGGTGGTGAAGACCGTAACGGGTGAAGACGTTTCACAGGAAGATCTGGGAGGTGCCAGCGTGCATTCTACCCGTTCGGGTGTGACTCACTTCACTGCTTCTACGGAAGAAGAAGGTCTGGCTCTGATCCGTAAACTGTTGAGCTATATTCCTCAGAATAATCTGGAAGAACCGCCTTATGTGGACTGTACTGATCCAATTGACCGTCTGGAGGATTCTCTGAATGAAATTATTCCGGACAGCCCCAACAAGGCATACGACATGTATGAGGTGATCGGTGCGATTGTTGATAACGGTGAGTTCCTGGAAGTACAGCGTGATTTTGCCAAGAATATCATCATCGGCTTCGCCCGTTTCAACGGACAGTCAGTAGGTATCGTGGCCAACCAGCCTAAGTTCCTGGCCGGTGTGCTCGACTGCAACGCTTCCCGTAAGGGGGCACGCTTTGTCCGTTTCTGCGATGCCTTCAACATTCCTATCGTTTCGCTGGTAGATGTGCCGGGATTCCTGCCGGGAACAGGACAGGAATACAACGCCGTTATCCTGCATGGTGCAAAATTGCTGTACGCTTACGGAGAGGCTACTGTGCCTAAGGTGACTATTACCTTGCGTAAGTCTTATGGAGGTTCTCACATTGTGATGAGCTGTAAGCAGTTGCGTGGCGATATGAACTATGCATGGCCGACAGCCGAAATTGCCGTAATGGGTGGTGCCGGTGCTGTTGAGGTACTCTATGCCAAGGAAGCCAAGGAAGCTCCCGATCCGAAAGCCTTCATGGCTGAAAAGGAAGCAGAATATACCAAGCTGTTTGCCAACCCTTACAACGCTGCGAAGTATGGCTATATCGACGATGTAATCGAACCGCGTAATACACGTTTCCGCATCATCCGCGCCTTGCAGCAGTTGCAGACCAAGAAACTGTCCAACCCGGCTAAGAAGCATGGCAATATTCCTTTGTAACCCTTAAAATGCATGATTATGAACAGATATAGAACCGGAATATTTCTTTCCCTGCTTCTGCTGGTCGGCTTTACTTCCTGTCAGGAAAAGAAGACGAACACCAAGCTGGTGCTGAACGAGGTACTGGTGGACAATGTTTCCAATTTTCAGGATGACTATGGTGTTCACAGTGGATGGATTGAAATATTCAACCAGTCATACAGCAGTGCCGATCTGGCAGGCTGTCTGCTCCGGGTGAGCAGTCAGCCGGGTGATACGGCTACGTATTTCATCCCGAAAGGAGACGTGCTGACTCTTGTCAAGCCGCGTCAGCATACGCTTTTCTGGGCGGACAATGCTCCCCGCAGAGGTACGTTCCATACCAACTTTGAGTTGAGCAAGACGGAGGCCAACTGGATTGGTCTTTACGACTCCGGACGCAAGCTGCTCGATCAGATTGTAGTTCCGGCAGGAGCTTTGCAGGCTGACCAGTCGTATGCCCGGGTGAGCGACGGAGCTGCCCAGTGGGAAGTGAAAGGTGGTCATGAGGACCGCTATGTCACTCCGAGTACGAATAACCAGACCATCGAAAGTAATCCGAAGATGGATAAGTTTGAGCAGCATGACCCGGTGGGTATCGGTATGGCAATCTCGGCCATGAGCGTTGTGTTCCTCGGTCTGATTCTGCTTTATGTTTGCTTCAAGTATGTGGGCAAGCTGGCCATTCGTCTGCGTAAGCGGAATGCCATGCAGGTACACAATATTACCGATAAGCAGGAAGCCAAGGAAAAAGGTCTCGGTGAAGCTCCGGGAGAAGTCATTGCTGCCATCTCCATGGCTTTGCATGAACACCAGGGAGCCGATCATGATGTGGAAGAAACCATTCTGACCATCAGCCGGGTGAAACGAAGCTATTCACCGTGGAGCTCGAAGATTTATACGTTGCGTGAAACTCCCCATAAGAAATAATCCTCTTAAAACAGAAAAGAACCATGAAAGAATACAGATATAAGATCAACGGAAACCTGTACAAGGTAACCGTTGGAGACATTGAAGAAAATCAGGTACAGGTAGAAGTGAACGGTACTCCCTATAAGGTGGAACTGGAGAAGAAAGCCACTCCGAAGATCAAGCCGGTCATGCGTACGGCTTCCACCACTCCGGCTGCTCCTCCTCCCGCTGTTTCCCGTCCGGCCGCACCTTCCAGCAAGGGTAGCATCAAGTCTCCGCTGCCGGGTGTAATTCTGGATGTCAAAGTGAAGGAAGGTGATGCCGTGAAGCGCGGACAGACCCTGATGATCCTGGAAGCCATGAAGATGGAAAACGACATCAAATCCGACCGCGACGGAAAGGTTACCTCTATCAAGGTAAGCAAGGGCGAATCGATTCTTGAAGGTACTGACCTTATAATCATTGAATAATTATGGGAGAGTTTTTTAGTTTCTTACAGAATAACCTGGCCGATTTCTGGACCTATACCGGTTTCCACAATGCCACTACGGGGCACCTTGTGATGATTCTGATCGGTATATTCTTCATTTATCTGGCCGTAGCGAAGGAATTTGAGCCGATGCTGCTGATCCCCATCGGATTCGGTATGCTGATCGGTAATATTCCGTTTAATATGGAAGCCGGACTCAAGGTAGGTATTTATGAGGAAGGCTCAGTGCTTAACATTTTGTATCAGGGTGTGACGTCGGGATGGTATCCGCCGCTCATCTTCCTGGGAATCGGGGCAATGACTGACTTCTCGGCTCTGATTTCCAATCCGAAGCTGATGCTGATCGGTGCGGCTGCCCAGTTTGGTATCTTCGGTGCCTATATGCTGGCGCTTGCTTTCGGATTCGACCCCATGCAGGCTGCTGCCATCGGTATCATCGGTGGTGCCGACGGACCGACTGCCATCTTCCTGTCATCGAAGCTGGCACCGAACCTGATGGGAGCCATTGCCGTATCGGCCTATTCATACATGGCGCTGGTACCAGTCATCCAGCCCCCTATCATGCGTCTGCTCACAACCAAGAAAGAGCGTCTTATCCGCATGAAGGCTCCGCGTGCCGTGTCACATACGGAGAAGGTGATGTTCCCTATCGTAGGTTTGCTGCTTACCTGTTTCCTGGTGCCTTCCGGTTTGCCGCTGCTCGGTATGCTGTTCTTCGGTAATCTGTTGAAGGAAAGTGGTGTGACCCGCCGTCTGGCTGAAACAGCCCGTGGTCCGCTGATTGACACGATCACTATTCTGCTCGGTCTGACCGTAGGAGCTTCCACTCAGGCTTCGGAATTCCTGACCAAGGACTCCATCTTCATCTTCTTCCTCGGTGCGGTATCATTCATCATCGCTACTGCATCCGGTGTGCTTTTCGTGAAAATCTTCAATCTGGTGCTGAAGAAAGAAAATAAGATCAATCCGCTGATCGGTAATGCCGGTGTATCTGCTGTGCCCGACTCAGCCCGTATTTCCCAGGTCGTTGGTCTGGAATACGATCCGAGCAATTATCTGCTGATGCATGCCATGGGGCCGAACGTAGCCGGTGTGATCGGTTCGGCTGTAGCTGCCGGTATCTTGCTGGGCTTCCTGGTATAAGCTGATCCGGTCTGGAATACAGATTTCAGACCTTACAAAAGGGATAAACCGATAAAAGAAATCCTGACTCTTCAGTTGAGGAGTCAGGATTTCTTTTATCGGTTTATTTCAGTTACTGTTGTCTATTTTCTGATTTCCGCCATGTTGGGATATGGTGCAGTTAGTCTTAGTTTTCTCATAGGTTTATAATGAGTTGCAGGATGTTCCAGTTCTACTTCCTATTCATGGTCTGGAAGGAATTGGATGTCATATTCTTTTCCTGCTTCCGTCGTGAACGACAGAATACCGTCCTTTTGAATTGTTTTTATGGCTTCTCCATTCTGTCTGACTTCTGCTGTTGCTACATCCTTTTGCGGAAGAGCAATCCGGCAGGTTTCTCCTCGTTCACTGGTCAGTTTGAGGGATGTTACCTGTTTCCCGTCATATTGGGCAGAAACGACAAATGCTCCTTTGGCTCTCAGACGGGTAAAGGAGGCGGGTTTGTCCGGCCAGCAAGGGAACAGGTGCAGGACACCGTCCACCGATTGCAGCATCATCGAGTTGATCGTCTCCACAATGGTCGTTTTTTCCAGACAATGATGTCCGTCCAGAATCAGGAAGTTGGTTCCGGCACGGTGAATCAGTGTCTTCATCTTGTCTATCAGAATATCAGGATCAAAGCCGATGCGGGTACCCATCACAAAGGCACTCAGTCCCAGTTCATTCATCGTCTCGGTAAATCCTTGCTGGTCGACTGCGTAATAATACAAAGTATTGCGTGCCAGTTGAAGGGCGGTACTGTCTGAATGAAGATTCAGCAGTTCGCATGGGTAAACCGGATGGAGCTGGATGACATGAGCCGGCAAGTCCCATCCTGCCTCATTTTTGGCATAGACGGGCAAACCCTGGTTGGGAGTCTTCGTAGGCATGATGACCTTGTACGAAGGCAGGTGGGTGACGATATCCTTCCACAAAGCCCGACGGTTTTCATCTACTCCCAGTATTTCACTGTAGCGGAGCAACAGCCTGAAGGTCTGTTCTACAAAGGCCAGATCGGAGGGAGGATTCAGATCCCACGAGCCTTCGTGTCCGCCGGTGAGGATGTTATAGCGGTAGGTGCTGTCCAGAGTTTCCTTTTCCAGATAGTCTTCGTAGAAATCACCACACTCCCGGATAAACGGATAAGCCCGCTTGCGCAGGAATTCCCGGTCGCCCGTATATTCGTAATACCAGCTGAACAGGGGAACATTGAACGGAGCATCCATGGTCTGCTGCCAGTATTCTCCATAGAGATAGCCGTTGCCCAAAGCACTGACGGAGAACAGCAGTCCACGGCAGGACTTATCTTTCAGAGACGGATGGACGAGTCCCATTTCCTCGCGTGCCCGTCTCTTTCCTTCGGGGATCAGTTTCTCCAGAAAGTCGTAATACGGCATTGCCAGTTCGGGGCGGTTGGCCGAGAATACGCTGTAGAAGCCGGCCTGGCTGTTGTAGTTCAGATGGATGTCTCCATGATAGTTCATGGAGTCGTTCATGTTCCAGACGCCGTACATGCCTCCACAGACCGGACTGTGCAGGTTACAGGCCGAAGCCATCAGGTAGATGGATGACAGGTACTGGCGGTTCAGCAGGGAATCGTTTGTTTCTACATACGAACGTGTCCACATATCTTTCCACCATTGTTTTTTCTCAATTTTCAGAAGGGCGAGTTGGGGGCCGTTCACTGAAGAAAGCTTGTCGTATGCTTCCGGCAGACGGGCATCATCTTCCAGACTGCCGGATACATAAGTTACAATGCAAACCGGCTGTCCTGCCTTTATCTGAAAAGAGGCGGTGACTTGCGAGGAGGATGTTTTTTCCCAGGAAGCCTCAGTTCCTGTGATGCGGGTTGAGATGCCTGCACGGGCTATCCAGCGTACATCTCCTTCCGTCCGGCTCCGGCGGGATACCTGTCCCACTTTCTCACGGATTCCGGAAGTGGTTTCATAGAGTTTGTTTTCACCGTTGGCATAGGTCATGACTGTGACATCTATGGGATGTTCCGAAGCCGTAGTCAGTTCAGTTACCACGTAGTTTTCGTCCATTGTCATCCACGTTGTCATTTCTACCGGTTCTGCGGTTCCGGTATGCATATAGAGCTCGGCATCAAGTTGTCTCATCTCATAACAGAAGCCCTCGGCGGGTTCTGACTGTACTGAAATGCTGACTCCTCCCACCGGCAGGGCAGCGGGACCCGTTCCTGCCCAGTCCGACCAGTTGTCGGTGATGAAGTCTACTTTTGACAGTTGCAGGGTCTGTCCGTTTTCTGAAGTATAACTGACCAGTCCCACATCTCCGTTTCCCAGGTAGGGGCCTTTGGGTGCATGCTTGCTTGCTGTTTCTGCCTGACTGAACGGACTGTTCCACCGGGCTGTCAGCATCTTTTTTTTGTTCTGAAAAAACAGATCGTCGGGATTGTTTCCCTGACTGAAACATCCCGGGAGAGAAAAAAGAGCTGCTATTCCCAGAATGACAGAATAATGTATGTTGCAAATTTTCATCGTCGAAATTCTTTTTGATTAGTCTTCCAGTTTCCACTCGTCTTTCCACCGGATAATGAAACGTCCGTCTTCAAACTCCAGCGGCAGCCAGATGTAGCGTCCGTCGATGGCATTTTCCGGAGTCCAGCGGTCACCCAGATAGATGAATTGTCCTTCTTTTCCGGCTACGGGCAGGATGTAAGTGCTCTGGGAATGATAGGTGAGGGCTGAATCGGCATCCACACAGGGATTTCCCAGTTCGGTCCATTCACCCAGAATGGAATCTGCTACGGCAGAGCGGGCTGCATTGGGCGACCATCCTGTACATCCCGACATCATCAGGTAGTAGCGTCCTTCGTGTTTGAACATGGCCGGAGCTTCCATAAACCGTCCCTTGAAGCAGCGGATGTAGGTACCGTCGTGATCCGTATAGTCGCTGTTCAGCCGGGCAATCTGCAGGGTACTGTTTTCTTCCGATGCATAGATATGATATGCCGTGCCGTCATCGTCTACAAACAGGTTCATGTCGCGGGCCATCTGTCCTCCTTCCAGATCTCGTTTGATCAGGTTCAGAGAATCCGGGTGAGCTGGCAGGTCTCCTCCGGAATAGTGGGCTTCAGCCTGGACGGGGGCTGTCTTCAGACTTTCCGGTGTACCCTGGGGCCATTTACCGGCATTGATGCGTCCGGCATGCAGGAAACGGTAAGGGCCGGTAACCTTGTCACTGACGGCCACTCCGCTCTGGGCTCCGGTGTAACCGGCTCCTTTGGGTTCGAGGTGAAACCACATGACGTACTTGCCGGTCCGGGCATTATGAATCACCTTGGGGCGTTCCAGGATACATCCTTTTTCGATCGGACTTCCGCTGCCTTCCGGTGCTACGGCCAGAGCGATACCTTCGTCTTTCCAGTTGTAGAGATCGGTTGAGGAGTAGCAATGCACTCCGACATTGGCCACGTTGCCTCCTTCTCCTTCGGTCTTGTGCTCGCCAAACCAGTAGTAGCGTCCGTTGTCGTAAAGGATGCCTCCTCCGTGGGCGTTGATATGTACGTTGTTATTGTCCAGCCAGACCTGTCCGGGTGTGAAGGACTGGTAGCGTTCTTTTGTCTGGCAGGCGAGGAGACCTGCTGCCAGAAGTACTGCAAGAGATATTTGTTTCCACATAATCAGATGATGTTTAGAATGAAGGATGATGTTTGGTTTTATTGCAGCCGGGCATGAATGGTTTCCCCTTCCCGGATGGTATAAGACTTTCCGTCAATGTTTACGCGCAGTTTGCCGTTCCGGATGCGTTCAACCGTAATGTCGAACGTGCTGCCGAAAGCCCGTATGCGGCGGAGGGCAGCCTGATTCCACTCTTGGGGAAGACGGGGCGTCACGTCACAGCTTTTCAGTCCGGTGGGGCGGATGCCGAAGAGCCCTTCCGTAATGATGCGGCCGTAGAGAGCACTTTCGGCGGAAAGATGGCGCTGACCTCCTTCAGGCCATGCTTCGATGGCATAGGGAACATGTTCACCCAGCAGACGGACGGATGAGTAATGCTTCAGGTATTCGGTTGCTTTTTCTGTTTCGCCTACGGCATAGACACCGCGCAGGGCATACAGGGTGGAACGGTCCCAGAAAGTGCTGTCACCGGCCTGGGTAAGCAGACCGTTTTCTGTCCAGAGGCGCGGAGAGAACAGAGCCTGGATGGTTCCTTCTTTCCGTTCGCTGATACCCACGGTCAGCGGAATGCATATCCAGGAGCGCAGGATATCGTTGCCTTCGTAATAGTGGTAAGTGTCATAGCCTTCCACGGTTCCTCCGAAATATTTTTCAATGGATTTGCGCAAGTCGGCAGCCTGTTGCCGGTAGGTGGCTGCTGTCTTTTTGTCTTTTCCCAGATCCTTTGCCAGAAAGGCAGCGGAAATCAGGGCATCATAGTAGAGTGAAGAGGTACAGAGGTTGGCTTTTCCGGCCGGGAAACGTCCTTCCAGTTCGTCTGCGTCAGAGGCTACGACACCTTCCGGCGTCAGCTTGCGGTGACAGTATTCCAGACACCACTGGATGAGCGGCCAGAGGGTTTCTGCCTGCTGCCGGTCTCCTCCGGCCAGTGCAAATCGGGAGGCTCCGTAGGCAATCATGGCTGCATCTCCGCGGTCGCCTGCGCCGTTCCAGATGTCCAGTCCTTCAGCAATGATGGAACTGGGAATGGGCTTCCACTCATCGTTCATAAAGCGGGCAAAATGTCTGAAAGAATTAAGAGCGGAGGCATTGCCGTAAGCATAGCCTGTGAAGGGGAAATAGGGGTTGATGTATTCTGCTTGGTCATTGGCCCAGATGGCGGCATAGTATGATTCGCCTCCAGGTCCGTGCATCGGTCCGCCCTTGGTTTCGTAGATGCTTTCGCAGGCCCGGATCTTGGAGAAGGCAAACATGCGGTTGATGACAGGATCGGGAGTCTCCAGAATCAGATTGTCTGCCAGTTGCTTCAGGAAATCCATCCGTTTGGCCTTTTCTGTTTCCGGTTGCAGCCGGATGGAGGGTTCTCCTTCACGATGGGCGGACAGGGAAGCTGCAAAGTAAAGCGTATCGCCCGGCAGGACTGTGTGCGGGCCACTTCCGTAGACTGTCCCTTCCATGATATAGGCTCCGGTAACTCCGTTTTCCGGATTGGTTTTCGAACGTGTCTGTTCTTCGGGAATTTCCACCTGCAGGGAGTTTTTGCCGGTATTGATCAGGCTATATTTTTCAATGAGAGCGGGCTGGTCGGTAGACGGGAAATATTCGCGGATCAGTTTCCATTGTCCGTAGTAGCCTTTGTCGAACCGGCTTTCCACGGTCAGTATGCCGTTGAGGCTGATGCTTTCCACTTTTTCTTCCGTAAGCGAACGGCTGTTCACGAGGACTGCATCCAGCGGATTCCAGGCAGAACGGCGCATCAGGCTGGCATGGGTATTGTTCGGCACGGTGCGCAGCAGCGGCCAGACCATTCCTTTGTTCAGGGTAAAGTTGCCTTCGCGGTCTACACCGTAGCGCAATACGACAGAGACGGATTTACCGCTCATTTCAATGTGGTCGGAATGGGGAAGGTCGTTCCGGATGTTCCAGGTGATACTGCCGTCTTCCTGTGGCGACCAGCGCCGGGTGGACTGGGATGTTGCCGGCAGAGTGACCAGTGACAGTCCCAGAAAGGCATAGATAAGTCTTGCTTTCATGGCTTCTTCAGTATTTACATATAAGGTTCATAAAGTATGGCCCGATACCGTTTAATCGTCTGTATAATTGGGCCTTATTGTCCGCTCGATTCAGCTTCATCGTCTGTATGATCAGGCTTCATTGTCTGCTTGATTCCGGTGAATCTTCCGGTAGTCGGTTCTTGAAAAATACGTCGGCCAGTTCCGGTCAGACAGAGGAGATAGAAGTGTCTTTGCCTGTAGAACTGACCGACGTTCAGCGTATGAGATTATTTCAGTTTAAACGGTTCTTTTTTCACATAAGCCTTGAAGCCTTTGATGGCTGCCGGATTTCCTTCTTCCGAGCTGGGAAGACAGCGGAAACCGGTGATCTTGTGATTGTCTTTCAGGTCGATGATGATGGAATGCGGGAATTTAGTTCCGTAGTCCGTACACCAGGTTGTCGATTCCTGAAGGTCGTAGATCTTGTCGGCCGTGTTGTTTGACCATTGATAGCTTTCGCTGTCTGCATACGTGATGCTCCATTTCTGACGGGAGATGTCTTTGCCGTTTTCGTCGGTCAGATAGAGTTCGGCGATGGCAGCAAGATCCTTGCCGTCGTGTGCATTGAGGGCTTCCAGGCAGAAGTAGCGTCCCTCTACCGGACGGTTGAACTGTATGGTCTGCCATCCGCCTCCGGGTTTCAGTTCTCCGGTAGCAACGGGTGTTTCTCCCTTCAGGTTGAGGGTTTCACCTTCCTTGCGGTGAGTGACAGGTTCTTCGTTGTGGAGAACGTCCAGAATCGGCTGTTTCAGACCCGCAATTTGGGTTTCCTCCGGACCGAGCAGGTCGAGAACCACGATTTCGTTCTTGCCCTTCTTCAGCCAGCATCCCGGCATGAACAGAGTCTGCTGCGGACCGATCTTCCAGAATCGTCCCATTGCATGACCGTTCACCCATACCATTCCTTTTCCCCAGGTAGACATGTCGAGGAAGGTATCTCCGGTCTTGTCGAGTGTAAAGGTTGTGCGATAGTAGGCCGGACCGTCGAACTTGCTTCCCTTGGCAAACTGCTTGTCGGCAGCAAACTTGGCATCGGTGGGGAAGCTGTATACCTGCCATCCGGTGAGAGTCTGTGGTTCGCATCCTTCGTTCAGCAGCTGAACCTTGTCGGTGATACCTTTGCGGTCATGGATAGCGCGGTCGAAGTTGACGCGTCCCATGGCTTCTACCAGGATGTCCAGACGGGTGCCGGCTTTCACCTCAGGCAGCGACAGGATGTTTTCACCACGGCGGCGATCCAGGCGTCCCAGCAGCTGTCCGTTCAGATATATCTGTGCCCAGTCGTGTGGTTCATCTACCAGCAGAACGGTTCCTTCCTTGACATCAGCCGGAAGTGTCGTGCGGTAGAGAATGGTACCCCATCCCTGATCGAACTGTTCCATCGGCTGGATGGCTTCCGAAGTCTGGGGCTTGGGCAGATTGTCAAACAGGGGAGCTACTTCGTTCAGTTGCATGGCAGGGATTTCAATGACCGGCATCGGTGCAGGTACATCCGGAATCACCTGTCCTGAATCAGCATACTGGACAAGCAGATCACGCAGCTGATAATATTTCGGAGTAGCCCATCCGGCTTCGCTGATAGGTGCGTCGTAGTCATAAGAGCTGCACATGGCCGAATAGGACGGACTGTTGGCTCCTCCCCAGTGGCCGAAGGTTGTTCCTCCGTGAGTCATGTAGAGTGAGAAGGAAATGTTGCGGTCCATCATGTCCTTGATACCTTTGACCATCACGTCAGCCGGGCGGGTTTCGTGCTTGCGTCCCCAGTGGTCAAACCATCCGCTCCAGTATTCGCTGCACATGAGCGGAGTTTCAGGCCGGGCTTCCCGAAGAGCCTTGAACTGCTGGTCGATATCTGCTCCCGTACCGAAGTTGATAGTCCAGAGCAGATCGTCGAGGCCATTGCGCTGGAAGGTAGATGCCCAGTCACACTGGAACAGGGGCACATCGGTGAATCCGGCTCCGCGTACGATGTCACGGATGGAAGCGATGTATTCCTTGTCTTCGGCATAAGCTCCGTATTCGTTTTCCACCTGCACCATGATGATGTTTCCTCCGCGGGGAGCCTGCAGGTCAGCCAGCTGCTTGCCCAGTTCGTTCATGAAGATTTTGGTACGTTCCAGGAAATACGGGTCACTGGTACGCAGGGCAATGTCTTTTTTCTTGAGCAGCCACCAGGGCAGTCCGCCCATTTCCCATTCCGAGCAGACATACGGACCGGGGCGCAGCATGATATACATGCCGTGTTTCTGGGCCAGGCGGCAGAAGCGGGCCACGTCGTTCTGTCCTTCGAAGTCGAATTCACCCGGACGCTGTTCATGGATGTTCCAGAAGGCATAGATACAGATGGTGTTCATCCCCAGCGCCTTGCACATCTCGATACGGTGTTCCCAGTATTCAGCCGGGATACGGGTGTAGTGGATTTCTGCCGCTTTGATCAGGAAAGGTTTTCCGTTGAGCAGGAACTCCTTGTTTCCGATTTCAAAGGTTTGCGGTTCTCCTTTAGGGGAAGTGCAGCCGGTCAGCATGGCAACGGCCAGTGCAGCAGCACTTACAGCACAGGATTTCAATAAATGATTCATAAAATGTTATTAAATTTTAGGGTTAGATTATGTTGTATATTTGATTTCAAATGTATAGTCCTTTCTTATTCCGGATAGCAATAGATAACCTTCATACAGTCAGTGTTTAAACGCAAGCAAAATTATAAACCAGATATAAATTAAGCAAGTAAAACCAGTTAAAAAATTTTTTGTCAGATTATAGACCAGTTAATAAATTTATACGTCCTCTTTCTGCTGTTTCTGAAGTTGGATGACTGAATGGATTATCCTGCCGGTAAAAAAACGAAATATTCGTTGAATAGTCCATGTTAGGGGTAATTTAATCCATTTTTGTTAAAGCTGTCAACCGCTATCTTCGCCAGTTGTCGAAAACTGTTCCGACGGGGTCGGATGTGATATCTTTGAAAACAGAAAAAACTTAACATATTAAAGTCTTACTTAAATAAAAACATAAACTATGAAACCAGAAAAACATGATTGTTCAAGAAGAGATTTTCTCAAACATAGCCTGTTGGGAGCTGTGGCGCTCGGCATCGCTTCTTTTCCGGGTGAACCGCTGACAGGAGCAATCCGGAACATAGAGGGCCGTAGAAAGAAAACTGCCCGGCGGGTTGTCCTGCTTTCGCTGGATGGAATCTGTGTGGAAGGATTCCGGAAGGCACGGACTCCTCATCTGGATAATCTGCTTGCACAGGGCGTTCTTTCACTGAAAACACGGGTGGTTATGCCGTCGGTCACTTTGCCTAACTGGACGAGCCATCTCACCGGAAGCGGTCCGGAACTGCACGGGGTCGTTGATAACAGCTGGACGATTGACAAATTCAAGCTTCCTGCTGTAGAAACAGATAGCGACGGATATTATCCTTCTGTTTTCAAAGTGCTGAAGGATAAGAAGGAAGGCATAAAGACGGCCTTTTATTACAATTGGCCGAACCTGATCTATCCTTATAACCAGAAATATCTGGACGATATCTGTTTCCTGGAAAACGATGCCTATGCTCCTTATTATGAGAGGGCTTTCTCGTTCATTAAAACACACCGGGACGAACCGACCCTGGTTTTCCTCTATACGGTTCACACTGACCATGCCGGCCATAACCACAAGTGGATGTCTCCGGAATACATCCGGTCTATCGAAGAAGCCGATGAAGAAATCGGCCGCCTGCTTGATAAACTGAAGGCAGAAGATCTGTTTGATGATACACATTTCCTCTTCCTGACAGATCATGGAGGCATCAACTATGGTCACGGCGGAGTGAGCGTGGAAGAGATGATTGTTCCCTGGGGAATAACCGGTCCCGGCATTGCTGAAGGAAAGATGATGGAAGAACCCAACAATACAGTCAATACAGCAGCGGTAATCCTGCAGCTTTTCGGGGTAGAAAAGCCCTTGAGCTGGACAGGAGAAGTTCCGGAATCGATATTCGGCTGATACTGTCATCCGTAGGCTGAAGTTTTTTATTTCAACTTCAGCTTACGGGTGGCAGTCTGCTGGCCACAGGTTGCTTTCAGGGTGAGTGTGGAGGTATTTACGTTAAAAGCCTGGTTAAGTTAGTCCTTCTTTAGAAAAGATAAAGGCATTAAAATCAGTTCAACTGTACCTTTTCCAGCTGGTAATGCATGCGTTTGAGCTGCATGGCTGCTCCGATGCGGTACATCACCTTGCAGGCGCGTGCGAAGATGTGATAGGCCATTGCACTCTGGGGTTCTATCTGTTCGTGGCGGATGGCAGCAACCGTATGTTCGGCACAGCGGCGGATGGAATTTTCCAGCATGGCTGCTTCCTGACTGTCGAGCGGAAATCCCAGCAGATCTTTTACGATGTGTTCGTCCATATCGTCGAATCCCTGTTCTCCGTAGAAGAGCTGGTAGGGAGCCTTGGAAACCGCGGCCCAGTCTGCATCCCATCCCCAGGCCACTCCGGTTCCCAGATAGGCTGCCCAGGCTACGGATACGATGGGATAGTCACGTACCTGTTCTACGGCATCGGCCAGATATTGGGGACCCAGCACGTTCCAGTGTCCGTCAATGTCTTCCGATGCAATGAGGACACCGTCGAGCTGCTGATAAGAAGTACAAAGTCGCAGCAGATCGTCCTGAAGTTTTATTTCGAAGCGGTCGTAGTATTCTTTTTCCATTTCATTCATAATTTTCCTGTTTTTGAGGGTTGTTTGAATCAATTTGGGCGTAAAGATACGTCTTTCCTGTCAATTATTTCTCTTTTTTGTTTGGGCAGATCAAAGGATCTTTTTTTCTCACGGCTGAATTTATCGCAGAATCGGGCAGGAGAGTTGGCAAAATAATCGTAAATTCGCACGGGAAATTTAAATTTAATCTTTAACCATTACCTTAATAATTAGAATGAAACGCAGGCATTATTTTCATTTCTTTCTGGGAGGCATTGCAGCCTCGGCAGCGTTGCTTGCAGCCTGTTCCGGCAGTAACGGACAGGTGACGGGCCGCTCGGACTATTATACAAGGGGAATCGGACAGTATCCGGGCAGTCCGCAGGAGGACTTTTCGCCCGAACTGGTGAAGGACGATACTTACCGCAACATCGCTCTGATGCGTGCGGCTTATCAGTCGTCTGCTTACGACTATAACCTGACTGCCCAGCTGGTTACCGACGGGATTGTACATAACGGAGTTCCTCAGTATCTGAGACTGCTGACTCCTGACGGCGAGAAGCCGAAACGGGAGCGGGAGTGGATGATTGATGAAGGTCCTTATTCACGGAATGTGGCAACCGGTGAAGATACTTATTTCCAGTTTGATCTGGAGAATTACAGGAAAAAGGCAGACCGGGTTTATCTGAAAGGGACAGTGACCTATTATGCAGAAAAAGCCGGCAAGGGCTATGAACTGATCTGTCAGGGATCGGACGACGGGGCCAGCTGGACTGAGTTGGGAAAGATCGCCGGAAAAGGACTGCCCGGCGAAGCTGCGAAATATAACATGCATTCTGATCCGAACAAGCAGGATGAAAAGGGAACACTTCCGGTGCGTATCATCGAACTGGAGATTCCCATGAAGCAAAGCGGAGAGTACAGTCATTACCGTGTTGTCATGCGGATGGCGGGAGCTGCCTACTGGACGATCCACGACATGAATTTCTTCAATGGCGGGGAATATGTCGAACTGAAACCGTCTTCCTGTTTCAACAGCATCTGGATGAGTGCGGGCGATGCACAGGAATGGATCTACGTGGATCTCGGCACTAAGTCCGATTTCGACAAGGTGATCCTGCACTGGGTGAACAAGGCCGTTCAGGGAAAGATCCAGACCTCGGATGATGCACGCAGCTGGAAGGATGCCGCTCCGCTGCCGGGTGGAGACAGTCCTACGGATGAAATAGCTGTCAAAGGAAAAGCCCGCTATGTGCGTGTACTCATGGAACGTCCGAAGGAGAAAGGTTCATATATGCTCAGTGAAATCGAAGTGATGGGTAAGGGTGGACTGACAGCCCGTGCCGTTCCGCAACCGGCTGCCGAAGGCAACAGCATCCGTCTGTCGGGCGGCAACTGGAAAGTCCAGCGTGCTTCGGAAGTGAAGGGCAATGGAGAAGAAATCGCTTCTGCTGGTTTCCAGACCGACGGATGGATTCCGGCTACGGTGCCGGGAACCGTGCTGAGCAGCTACAAGAACATCGGTGCCCTGCCTGATCCGAACTATTCGGCCAACCAGCTGAATGTATCAGAGTCATTCTTCAATTCCAATTTCTGGTACCGTAACGAGTTTACGGTTCCCGAAGGTTTCATCAAAGACCGGGTGTTCCTGAACTTTGACGGAATCAACTGGAAGGCTCATGTCTATCTGAACGGCCGGAAAGCAGGCGACATCGAAGGCGCGTTCATCCGCGGCAAACTGGATGTGACGGAGCTGATTGTTCCCGGAAAGAATGCTCTTTCGGTAGAGATCGTGAAGAACAGCCACCTGGGAGCTGTCAAGGAAAAGAACAAGCAGAGCACAGACTTCAACGGAGGAATCCTGGGAGCGGACAATCCTACTTTCCATGCAACGATCGGCTGGGACTGGATTCCTACGGTCCGCGGCAGAAATATCGGTATCTGGAACGATGTGAAGCTTGTGAGCACCGGTAACGTAACCGTCAGTGATCCGCTGGTAGAGAGTGTATTCCCTCTGCCGGACACTACTTCCGTGCGCCTTACCGCTCATGCTTTCGTGAAGAACCATAGCGACAAGGAAGTTCAGGGTGTGCTGGAAGGAAGTATCGGTACTCTCCGTTTTGCCCAGGAGGTTACTCTGAAAGCCGGCGAAGAGAAAGAGATCCTTTTCACTCCGGAACGCTTCGGACAGCTGAATATGGAACATCCGCGTCTGTGGTGGCCCAACGGATATGGTGAGCCTTACCTCTATGATGCTGCTTTCACGTTCAAGACCGACGGAAAACTTTCTGACAGCCTTTCTTACAAGACCGGTATCCGCCAGATGACCTTTAATGAGGACAAGGGTATTCTGAATATGTATATCAACGGACGGCGATTCGTCGGACGCGGCGGCAACTGGGGATTCAGTGAGTCGAACCTGAACTACCGCGGACGTGAATACGATGCAGCTGTCGCTTATCATGCCGATATGAACATGAACATCCTGCGCAACTGGGTGGGCATGATCGGCGATGAAGAACTCTATGAGGCTTGCGATCGTCACGGTATCATGATCTGGCAGGACTTCTGGCTGGCCAATCCTGCTGACGGGCCCGATCCTTATTATCCTGACCTGTTCATCACCAATGCCGAGGATTACGTACGCCGCATCCGCAGCCATGCTTCCATCGGTATCTATTGCGGACGGAACGAAGGCTTCCCGCCGGAACGCATCGACAAGGCCTTGCGGAGCATCGTGCGTGACGAACATCCGGGGCTGCACTACATCCCGAGTTCGGCCGATGAGGTTGTGAGCGGACACGGTCCTTACCGCATGCTTCCTGCCAAGACCTATTTTACACTTCCTGCCGGAAACGATAAGTTCCACAGTGAGCGCGGTATGCCGAACGTGATGACTTACGAAGGTTTCTGCCGGACTTATTCTGAAGAAGGCATCTGGCCTCAGTCGGATGAATGGGGTATGCATGACTACACTCTTCAGGGGGCACAGGGAGCAGCTTCGTTCAATGAAATCATAGCCGAAGGTTATGGCAAGCCGCAGAGTGCCCGGGAATTTACGGAGCTGGCCCAGTGGGTGAACTACGACGGTCACCGCAGTCTGTTTGAGTCGCGGAGCAAGAACCGCATGGGATTGCTGATGTGGATGAGTCATCCCTGCTGGCCTTCCATGGTATGGCAGACTTACGACTATTATCTGGAGCCGACGGCAGCCTACTTTGCCATCAAGAAAGCATCGGAACCCCTGCATATTCAGTGGAATCCGGCTACCGATGAAGTGGAAGTGGTGAACTACAGCGCCGGTACTCACAGTCATCTTACAGCCCGGGTACAGATTCTGAACATGGATGCCAGTGTAGCCTGGGAGAAAGAAACGACCGTGGACAGCCGTGAGGATACGACAGAGAAGTGCATCAAGCTGGAATTCCCCGAAACGCTTTCGGAAGTTTATTTCATCAAGCTGTGGCTGCTGGAGGACGGAAAGATCCTGTCCGACAATTTCTATCACGCCAGTCGGAAAGGAATCAATTATCAGGCTCTGAAGCAACTGCCTGAAGTGACACTCGACTGTCAGGCAAAGATGGCTCAGGATAAAGAAGGCAACTGGACAGCGACAGTCACTCTGACCAATCCCACATCCACACCTGCACTGATGACCCGCATCAATGTGGTTGGTGACAAGGATGGTGACCAGTTTCTGCCCATTCTCTATGAAGACAACTATTTTGCCCTGCTTCCCGGTGAGCAGAAAGAGGTATCTGTCCGTTGGAAAGATGTTGATACCCGGGGAAATTCTCCTGTGATCCGGATAACGGGATACAATGTAAAGGAACTGAGCAGACAATAATCATGTAACGGTTCTGACGTGTAGAAGAGGATACCTGCATCCGCAGGATCCTCTTCTATAATTTTTCTTATACCTTCTTGCGCTTTTTATACTGACTTATCTTAATCTGTTTATACATATGAAAAGTATATTTCAACTGATAACTCTTCTCTGCCTTTCTGTTATGGCAAGTATGATGGAATCTTGTTCCACAAAAAATGAAAAGATTGTTTTGGCATATGTCACATCGCATGGGGCAACTCTTCCGGACCCTGATCTTGTGACACACATAAACTATGCATTCGCTCATGTAGATTCTACATTCAGCAAACTCAAGATAGATAATGAAGGACGTCTGTCTGAAATTACGGCTCTCAAGCAAAAAGCTCCCCATCTGAAGGTGTTGCTTTCCGTTGGCGGATGGGAAAGTGGCAGATTCAGTGAAATGGCTGCAAACGAACAATACCGCCTGTCGTTTGCCAACGATTGCCGGCGGGCAATCGAACAGTTTCAGCTGGATGGTATTGACATCGACTGGGAATATCCTACCAGCAGTGCGGCAGGAATATCATCTTCTCCTGACGATACCCAAAATTACACGTTGCTGATGAGAGACCTGCGAAAGGCAATCGGTCCGGACAAACTCCTGACACTGGCTTCCGTATATAACGGCAATTACATAGACTTCAAAGCCATCGATCCTTATATAGATTTTGTCAATGTTATGGTATACGATATTAACCGTCCCCCTTATCATCATGCGGCTCTTTACCGTTCGCCACTGGTAGGAGACGGATGCGGTGAAGAGGCTGTTGAGGCTCATATACAGAAAGGAGTTCCAGTAGAAAAACTGGTATTGGGTATTCCTTTCTACGGGCATGCGGCTGCTCCATTGTCTGATTTTATCAGTTACGATGCAATCATGGCGCAGCAAGACTACAAAACCTGCTGGGACTCGATTGCAAAAGTTCCTTACCTTGCTGATAAAGATGGAAAGTTGGTTTGTTCGTATGAGAATCCATCTTCCATTACAGCCAAATGTGCTTTTGTCAAGCAGAAAGGGCTGAAAGGCATTATGTATTGGGAATACAATTCTGATGAAAAAGAAGGGAGCCTCCGGAAAGCAGCCTATGAAGGAATGCAGGAATAATATGTTGGTAGTCAAGGAGCTTCTATGATTTTTTGTAGAAACGACTGGTTTGATTTCATGAGATTCGAAACGTGTAAGATTTCGTCTCTTTCATACGGCTTTTGAATTCTCTTTGCGTTTTTTTTTTTTTTTTTACATACACGGCATTGGATATCAGCCTGTTTATGAGTAAATTTGAATGTTTCTTAAAAGGAAGTATTATGAAGACTAAGTTGTATTTCTTGACACCCTTGTTGCTGTTTGCACTCAGTGCCTGCAACTCTGATGATCCGTCTTCTTCCGAAACGGATGTTCCCGCAGCCAAAGAACGGCAGGATATTCCTCTTACGCGTTCAGAAACCCAGTTGGCTGATCATACACTGGACTTCTCGCTGGCTTTGCTCAGACAGGCCAGTCTGCAGGAGGCAGGAAAAAATATGCTGGTGTCTCCTCTCGGCACGGCTGCCTTGCTCAACCTGATGGCTAACGGAGCTGAGAGTCATACGGCTGATGAACTGTATGCGGTTTTGAGTCCTTCCGGTGTCAGTGCCGGTGAATTGAATGATTTCTTTTCGAAACTCAATACCTGGCTTCCGGAACTGGATAACACAACCTCACTGGCACAGGCTTATTCTCTGTGGATGGACGATCAGTTCACCGTTCATTCCGGTTATACGGATGTGGCTCAGTCGGTATTGGGGGCAGATGTCAGACAACTGGATTTTCAGAATACCCAAAGTCAGCAGCAGCTTTACGACTGGTGCAGCGAAAAGACAGAAGGATGTATTCGGGAGATTGATTGTCCGTTGGCGGATGCGCAGCTGGTGATGCTTCATACACTTTATTTCAAAGGAGCATGGACTGATAAATTTGATCCTGCACAGACTCGGACAGAGACTTTCCGGGGGAATCTCAGGGAAGTTGCCGTGCCGATGATGCATGACAGACAGAGAGCCGGTTATGCCGCAACTGAATCATTTACGGCTGTCAGTCTTCCTTATGGTAACGAAGCATATTCCATGTTGCTGGTTCTTCCGGCTGCCGGGACAGATATGGCGCAGGCCGGCCGGGCATTGGCCGACGGAGCCTGGAAAGAACTGACGTCCCGGCTTTATGGGGCTCAGGTGGATCTGAAACTGCCGAAGTTTGAACTGGCTTATGATACCTCACTTATTGAAATGCTTCAGGAAATGGGGATTCACGATGCATTCAGTGGAGAGGCTGATTTCAGTGGACTGACACCCGATCCGTTGTATTTCAATGTTTTCAAGCAGCAGTCTGTTCTCAGGGTAGACGAACGGGGAACGGAAGCTGCTTCCGTCACCTGGGCAGGGCTTGACACTTCTTTGCCTGAAGGAGGTGAGGAACCTGTGGCAGCTGTCACTTTTGACCGGCCGTTCTATTTCTTCATTCAGGAAAAGAGTACCGGACTGATGCTTTTCATGGGTAAAGTGGAAGAATTGAATCCGGAATAAACTCATTTCTATACTGATTTCACCGGCTTGATGTAAATCATGAAAACTGAATAAAAATAATATTTTCTGTTTGTACGGAATGTATAATATGTTGGAAAACATATAAATTTGCCCCGCTAAACCAAACTAAACTAAAGATGTTGGAATACAAAACCGTAAAGTATCATATCCCTCAGCAGGGAATATACTTGTATGCTCGTACAAACGAAGGAAAGACGGAAATGATCGTTTTGAACAGTACTGACCAGGAACAGACATTGCCAAGCGAACATTACAATGCCTTGACAAATGGACGGAAAACCGGTACGGAAATTGCCAGCGGCAAGCAAGTGGATTTCACACGTAATTTGGTTTTACCGGCTCGCCAGTCACTGGTCATCGAATTTTAAGAGTCTCCCTCCAAAAGGAGACTGAGTGGACAGAATATTTGGAAAAGGCTGTTCCCGACTGCCGCAGGGCAGGGGAACAGCCTTTCTGTTTGTTACACTTACTGGTGGTCAGTAGTTAATTGATTGATTTCTGCTTTTGTCAGTCCGGTAGCCTTTGCTATTTGTTCCGGAGACAATCCCAGTGATTTCAGGTTCCGTGCAATAGCGGTCTTTTCTTCAGCACGTCCTTCTGCCAGACCTTCTGCTCTGCCTTCAGCACGCCCCTCTGCTCTGCCTTCTGCGCGCCCTTCAGCGCGTTCCGTCATGATGTTGTCACGCAGAATCACGATATTGTCCAGATGCTTATAGTATGCTTTCAGTTCTTCCCGGCTCATACGGTCCAGTTTCAGCTGCTCTTTCACCGTATCCAGTCCCGGAGCTGTGGCATGTTCCGGAACATTGCCTGTGTTCAGATAGTAAATCCATTCTTCCAGCGGTGTTCTGGCTACCCGGTTAAAGTCATTTACTTTCAGAATGTAATATTCCGGATAGAGCTGACTGACCTTGTCCACCTTGAATGTCTGTTTCTGGAATGGACTGAGTTCCAGTATGTCTCCTTCGTGAATGCCTATGAATTCCGTCTTCCCGTGATATACGAAATCTTTGCCGTGTCCCAGGGAGAAATATACAATATTCACGCTGTATACTTTACGCACCTTCTCATATCCTTCACCCCGGTTGATGTATTCCGTTACCAGTTTGGACGCACCGAACAGCATGCGTTGGAAGTACGCATACTCGTTGTTGTTTTGAACCTCGATGAGTACCAGCTCTCCTTGTGAATTTTCGGCCAGCATGTCCACGCGGTTATATTTGTCGAATTCATCCTCCTGATTGCTTTCGCTTTCCAACAATTTGTGGATGGTTACTTTTTCCTCCAGCAGGGTGGTAAGCAGTCCTTCCAATACCGCATAATTGGCCTTGTTGCGCAACAGGCGCTTCATGGCCCAGTCAAAACGAATATAATTTTCCATAAGGCAATGCGTTGTTAATTGTTGTTCTTACAAAGGAAATGAATAATTTGGTTTTTACCAAGAAAATGAATGTTTTAGTTTTTCTTGTTATTTCGATGCGGCAGGATCACGGTAGCCTTTAAAGTATTTGCGGAAGAAAATCCACTGATAATCGATCGAATTGTTCCAGTAGTTTATGTTATGGGCACCCGGACGTATGATAAAATCGTGACGGATACCTCGCCTGAGGAGTTCCTGATGGAATTTCCGGTTGACTTCCAGAAAGAAATCTTCCGTTCCGCAGTCGATGATCAGGGAGAGATCTCCATCCTGGATGCGGTCCAGCTGGGTCATGACCGTGTGGGCATCCCAGCGGCTCTGGTTTTCTGCTTCCTTACCCAGGTGGTTGCTCATTCCCCAGCTTTGGGGGAACGGACGGATGTCTACACCGCCGCTGGTACTTCCGGCTGCTCCGAACAGATCTTTGTGACGGAAGGATAGCCACAAACTTCCGTGTCCGCCCATGCTGAGTCCGGTGATGGCCCGTCCCTTGCGGTCTTTGATGGTGGGATAGCGGGAGTCGATCCAGGCGGTCAGTTCCCGGGCTACAAAGGTTTCAAACTGGCTTTCCGGACGTAGCGGACTGTCCCAGTACCAGCTTGCTTCTCCGTCGGGACATACTACGATAATACCGTCGCGGTCGGCCATCTGGGGAAGTTCCGGTTTGATGGTCGGCCATGTGAATGCATTGCCTCCGTGTCCGTGCAGCAGATAGAGGGTAGGACAGGAGTTTCCGGCCAGTGCCTGTTCGGGCACGATGACCACTACCGGAATGTTCCGTTTCATTTTGGGACTCGCAACGGAGAGGGTGTCCACCCGTGCAGCCTGGGCACAAAGGGCCGTCAGCAAGAGGACGGCAAGGCATAATCCGAGTTTTTTCATCGTTGTTAAAAGGTTGGTTTATGAGTTAGAATTTTAGGCTTTGTTTTTTGCAAAGGTAAGACGTTTTTCACTTTTTCAGGTGCGGATAAGGGCATTTTGTGGTAAAAAACGTACCTTTGGGGCATGAGAATACGATTGGAAGAAAACAAAGGAATCCCCGCATCCCTGCTGTGGATGCTGGCGATCATTTCCGGGGTGGCAGTTGCCAACCTCTACTACAACCAGCCCCTGCTGAACCGCATGGGCGAAGATTTGCACGTATCCGAGTTTACGGCTAACCTCATTCCGATGGTTACGCAGATCGGTTACGCGCTGGGACTGCTGTTCATCATTCCGCTGGGTGACCTCTACAAGCGGAGGAACATCATTGTGATTAACTTTTCACTGCTGGCCTGCTCCATGCTGGCTGTGGCTGTGGCGCCCGATATCCGTTGCATACTGGCGGCTTCGCTGGTGACGGGTGTCTGTTCCGTCATGCCGCAGATCTTCATACCGATGGTTTCGCAGTTCTCGCTGCCGCAGAACAAGGCCCGTAACGTCGGGATGCTGGTGAGCGGACTGCTGGCCGGTATTCTGGGATCTCGTGTGATCAGCGGAATTGTCGGCGAATACTGGGGCTGGCGCACCATGTATTACATTGCTGCCTTGATGATGCTGGTCTGTATCTTTGTGGTGTTGCGCATCCTGCCTGACATGCCTTCCAATTTCCGGGGGACGTATCGCGGCCTGATGAAGTCTCTGCTGGATCTGTTCCGCAGCCAGCCTACGATCCGCATGGTGTCGGCACGTTCCGGACTCTGTTTCGGCAGTTTCCTGGCGCTCTGGGCCTGTCTGGCCTTCAAACTGAGCGGACCTCCCTTTTATGCCGGCAACAACGTGATCGGTATGCTGGGACTCTGCGGAGTGGCCGGGGCACTGACTGCTTCCTTTGTGGGAGCCTCCGTCCGCCGGCTGGGAGTCCGTCCCCTGAATTTCATCGGCTGCGGACTGATGATTGCGGCATGGGCCGTGATGTATATCTTTCAGGATACGTATACCGGATTCATTGCCGGTATCATCCTCATTGACATCGGTATGCAGTGCGTACAGATCAGTAACCAGACCTGTGCCCTGTCGATGGCTCCCCAGGCATCCAGCCGGGTGAACACCATCTTTATGACCACCTACTTTGTGGGCGGTGCTGCGGGCACTTTCCTGGCAGGTACATGCTGGCATGCCTTCGGCTGGGCCGGAGTGGCAGGAGCCGGAGTCTGTCTGACGGCCTGTTCCCTGCTCATCACGTGTCTGGCCAGACACTGATCCGGGACTGCCTTTATGATCCGTAACCTCAAATTCTTTAAAATATCGCATGAAAAAATCAATCCTTTACCCCAAAGAATGGCTGGCCATCCATCCCTATACGGCTGTCCGTCCTTCGGATGCGTATTATGTGACACTGGCCAATGAACTGCTGGCGGCCTGTACGCTGACGGAGCTGCCCGAACCTTTCCGGCGCAAGCTGTGTCTGTATGTGGCGGCCTATGTGGAAGATGTCGTTTCCGGACTCGGACTGTGGAGATGTTTCACGAAGGAACATACTGCGCTTTACGGGAAGCCGCTTCCGTTCCGGAAGGTGCCGGCCGACTGGCTCTCCGATGAGGTGAACGAGGAAGACGTGGCGTTCCTCATCTGGAACACCTGGCAGAAAGCCACTTTTAGCCACGGCTTTGTCAGTCCCCTGCATCCGGACATTATCCGTCAGGCAGCCGCTTTCCGTCCGCTGGTGGAGCGGGCCTACGAGGAAGCTCCCGAGAATGAGGCACTGGCCGGATTCTGGGATACCTTTGCCACGAAAGAAGAGGCTGAACGCAAGCTGACCTGGCTTTTCGGACATACTTATCTGACGGAGCCGTCGATGCAGCCTTATATCGCCCATGTTGCTCCGCACGACCGTTTCATCGTACCGACCGGACCGCTGGCGCTCTTTCTGCACGAATGGACAGACCGCCTGGCCGCCGATCCTTCACGCTGGAAGGAAGTGGAAGGACTTTATACTTCCGAACCGGAAGTACCCGAACGGGTGAAGGAACAGAACCGCCGCAACTACGAACTCTTTACGGCGCATACACAGGGGCGGGAAGTGGCTTATCTGCCGGACTATGAGGCTCTGCGCGGTTTTCTGACCGGAGTGCTCCAATGGCCTGATGACGACAATCACACCCTGCCTCAGTTCCGTGCCCACCGCAACTTTGTCCTGCTGGTGAATCGGGAGAAGGGTATTCTGCTGGCCAAGGACGTGGCTGCCTGCATTGCCGACCCGGACAATCCGTTGTATCGTCCGGAAGAAGCGCGCAGGAAGGCTTTCCGCCTGCTCACCGAGGAAATGCTGTGTCCGCCCGACCTGTTGCACCGCTGCATTGCCAACGGCTGGTTGCCTGATGCTTCCCTGTCCGGCGAAGCGGACAGCTGGGTACAGGAGAATGCGGATTTCATTGCCCGCCACACCCTGCTGTACTACTACCGGGGAGACTGATCCGGAAATTATCCGTAACAGTGTCCGGATATCCCGGAAAAATCGTATCTTTACCCAGACTTTAATTTAAAAACCTATAACAACTTATGAAACAACGTTTATTTGTCATTCTGACTTACCTCGTATTCCTGGCGGTACAGGGCCTGCAGGCACAGGTGCGCTTCGACAAGAAGAAGCTCTACAATGTCTGCTCAGTCAAGTATCCGGGAAAGGCCTGGAGCTATTCAGGTTCGGCCCCGAATGTGAAACTGGCCGCAGTGAGTGAATCGGACAAACAGCAGCAGTGGAGCATCACGGATCTTTCCGGCAGCTTCCGGCTGATTAATCCTTTTGAGAACCGGGCCGTGCGGGCTGCCGACAATGCCCTGGCACAGGTGGCTGAAGTGAACGGATCTGACGAAATGCAGCTGTGGCTCATCAAGCCTGTCGGCGAGTATGTGCAGCTGATTCCTTCAAACAAGGCGCAGTGGGTAGCTTCCTGCCGCGAAGACGGAACCATCGCCCTGGTGGATGTAGCCAAGGCCGGTACGTCGAAGGAAACCCTTTTCCGCATCACGGCAAGCAAGGTGGCTGCTCCGGCTTCTGCTTCCGGTGCTGCACGCGAGAAGGTGTACTGGGAAGACGAAACCCGTTTCGAGGAAAACAAGGAAAAGGGCCATGCCACTTATATTCCTTATTTCAGCGAACAGGAAATGCTGGCCGACAAGGAGTTTTACGCCACTCCGTGGGTGTACAACCAGAGCAAGGCCATGATGCTGCTCAACGGCGACTGGTACTTCAACTTCGTGCCGCAGCCGTCTGAACGTCCGCTGGATTTCTATAAAGAAGACTATGATGTCAGCAGCTGGGCTACGATTCCTGTTCCCTCCAACTGGGAAATGCAGGGATATGACCGTCCCATCTACTGCAATGTGGAGTATCCGCACTCCAACACACCGCCCTATATCGATGCCCGCAAGGGATTCAATGACGGCGGAAAGAACTACGGCATCAATCCCGTGGGCTCTTACGTCCGCTATTTCAACCTGCCCGAAGGCTGGGATAAACAGCGCACTTTCATCCAGTTCAACGGTATCTACAGTGCCGCATTGGTTTACCTGAACGGAAAGTACGTGGGCTATACCCAGGGTTCCAACAACGTGGCTGAATTTGACCTGACTTCATATCTCCGTCCGGGACAGAACAAACTGGCCGTACAGGTGTTCCGCTGGAGCGACGGCTCTTACCTGGAATGTCAGGACATGTTCCGTATGAGCGGTATCTTCCGCGATGTTTATCTCTACAACACACCGCTGGTGAGCGTGCGCGATCATTACATTACTTCCCGTCTGGATGCTTCGGCTGATTACCGTCAGGGAGAAATGCAGGTGGAACTGACGCTCGACAACCGGGGACGTCTGAAAGGCGAAAAGGAACTTGTTGTCCGTCTGTCGGATCCGTCGGGCAAGGTAGTGGCTGAAACCGAACAGACCGTGCGTTTCTCTGAACGTGAAACAACCTGCAAGGTTAAGACTGACTTCCGCGTGAAGAACCTCAGCCTGTGGACAGCAGAAACACCGAACCTCTATACGGTGAGCGTTATCCAGCGTGCTGGAGGCAAGGACGAAATGGCCTTCTCTACCAAATATGGTTTCCGCGACATCGAAGTACGCGGTCCGCTGGTATATATCAACGGCAAGCGCGTCTTCTTCAAGGGTGTGAACCGCCACGACAGCCATCCGCTCTACGGACGTGCCGTAACGGTGGAATCCATGCTGCAGGATGTGCTGCTGATGAAGCGCAATAACATCAATACCATCCGTACCTCACACTATCCCAACGCGTCGAAGATGTATGCCATGTTCGACTATTACGGACTCTATACCATGGATGAGGCTGATCTGGAAGACCATGCCAACCAGTCCATCAGTGACATGCCGTCATGGATTCCGGCCTTTGTGGACCGCATCGACCGCATGGTGCTGCGTGACCGCAACCATCCGAGTGTGATCTTCTGGAGTCTGGGCAATGAATGTGGAGGCGGTAACAACTTCCAGGCCTGCTACGATGCAGCCAAGCGCCTTGATCCCCGTCCCGTACACCACGAAAGTACCCGCGACGGCAAGGAATTCGGCGGTAACCGTTTCAGTGACCTCTACTCGAAGATGTATCCCAGCATGGGCTGGATGGATCAGTATGTCAACTCGTTCGACAAGCCGATGTTCATCTGCGAATATGCACATGCCATGGGTAATGCCATCGGTAACCTGACTGAATACTGGAACAGCATCGAAAGCAGTTCGTCTACTATCGGTGGTGCCATCTGGGACTGGGTAGACCAGGCCATCTATGAACCGGTTGAAATCAAGCAGGGCAACTATGCCGGACGTCTGCACACCGGATACGACTTCCCCGGCCCGCACCAGGGCAACTTCTGCTCCAACGGTATCATCCCCGCTACCCGCGAGGAAACTCCGAAGCTGAAGGAAGTGAAAGCCGTTTATCAGTATATCAAGTTCCGTCTGGAGAATAATGACAAGAACGGAAACGAAGTGACTGTCAGTCTGAAAAATACGTATAACTTTACTTCTCTGGCTGATTTCGACCTGCGCTGGGAAACCGTGAAAGACGGTTATGTAGTGGGAGCAGACAGCATGCTGCTGGCCGATGTAGCCCCCTATGATTCCGTTTCACTCACTTTGCCGCTGTCGGGAGCTGACCTGAAGAAAGCATCGAAGAACGGTGAAGAAGTGATGATCAACCTGACCGTGCGCCAGCGCAAGGCAACGGTATGGGCCGGAGCCGGTCATGAAGTAGCCCGGAAGCAGTTTGAACTGACCAGCCGTGCCGGACTGCCGGAACTGCGCATCAATGCCCGTGTGCCCAAGCTGGCCGTGAAGAAAGAAGGTCAGAGCCTGACCGTCGGCAACGGATTTGTGGATGCAGCCTTTGACACCACAACCGGACGGATGACTGCCCTGCGCCTGAACGGACTGGATGTCATCTATGGCGGTGAAGGTTTCATCTTTGATAACCACCGCTGGATTGAAAACGACCGCTTCGAGAAGACCGAAAACGGACTGGAACCCACCGGTACCTGTGAGGCTGTGGAAGAAGCCAGCGGTAATGTGGTTGTGAAGACTGTCCGCAAGGGAAGTCTCTGCGACACCGAGATCACGTACGTGTTCTATCCGGGCGGCGTGATGGATATGGATGTGAAACTCACTCCGAAGACTGCCGACCTGCGTCGTACCGGTCTGGTATGTTCCGTCAATGCCGGTCTGAACAATGTGGACTATTATGCATACGGTCCGTGGGAAAACTACAACGACCGTCATGCAGGCTGCATGGTAGGACGCTACCGCACCACTGTGGAAGACATGGTTGTACCTTATGTGAAACCCCAGTCCATGGGTAACCGCGAAGGCTTGCGTGAACTGAAGCTGACCAACTGTCAGGGACGTGGTGTCAGCATCCAGACCGAAGGCGGTGTATCCTTCTCCGCCCTGCGCTATACGGATGCCGACCTGATGAAGGCCAACCACCTCTGGGAACTCCAGGAACGTCCGTGTATCATCCTTCACCTGGATGCACTGGTTCGCGGTCTGGGTAATGCCAGCTGTGGTCCGGAAACCATGCTGAAATACAAGATCCCGCAGATGCCGTTCAGCTACAAGCTGCGCTTCTCTGCCTGCGACTGATCTTGATGATTAAACCTGTAACGAGGCTGACTTTATTTACGGAAGTCAGCCTCGTTTTTATATATGCCTGTTCTTTCTGTCTGTTTGTCTTGTTTGCTGTTGCTGATTGTTTCCTGCCGTTGTTAATCTGTTGTCGAATAGAGATTTGTTATATTCAGGGATGCGGCTTGTATCAGAATAAGTAATGGAAATGCAATATGAATCATGTAGCTTCTTTATGAAAAAGTAACTGGACTGTAATACCATAGTCCTACTTTTGCAGCGTTAAAAAATCAAATATTTAATCTTTTTTATATAAAGATTCTGTTTGAGTTATTCTAAAATAAAAGTTACATGAAAATTAAACAATCTATTTTAACAGGGTTATGCCTGCTTTTTGTATGGACGGCACAGGCACAGACTCAAGTTATTGCTCACCGTGGCTTCTGGAAAACAGAAGGTTCTGCCCAGAACTCGATTACAGGCCTTCAGAAGGCCGCCGAAGCCGGAGTGTATGGTTCCGAATTTGATGTGCAGCTGACTGCTGACGGGGTAGTGGTAGTCAATCATGATGATGTTGTCGAAGGACTGGTGATCGGAGAGACCAGGTATGAAAAACTGAAAGATATCAAATTGAAAAACGGAGAACGTATTCCCTTGCTGGAAGAGTATCTGAAGACAGGTAAGCAGCTTCCTGAGATTCGTCTTGTACTGGAAATCAAACCTCATAAGACCCAATCTCAGGAAAATCAGATTGCCGCTGCCTGTGTCAGACTGGTAAAAAAATATGGAATGGAAAAGCAGGTGGAATATATTTCTTTCAGCATGAATATATGTGAACAGCTTGTCAGCCTGGCTCCGGATGCGGAAGTGGCTTATCTGAATGGAGACTGTGCTCCGAAGGATATCAAGGCTAAAGGCCTGACAGGAATAGACTATAGTTATAAGGTGTTTTACAAGCATCCGGAATGGGTGAAAGAAGCCCAAAGTCTGGGATTGAAGGTAAATGTATGGACTGTGAACAAAACAGCTGATTTGCAGAAGATGATTGCTATGGGTGTGGATTTGCTGACAACTGACCAGGTGCTGGAAGCCAAAGAGATGGTAAGCGGTCGGGAAGCCCGATAACGGATGAGAGGTGAAATCTAATAAAGATAACATGAAAGGTAAATGGATTATTCTGGGCTTCATGCTGTGTGGAGCCTGTGTACAGGCAAAAACCGTTGATTCTCAGTTTCGTTTTGCTGGAAAAGTGATAGATAAAAATGGTCGGGGAGTAGCCGGTGTCGTAGTGAATGACGGTATTAGTTTTACAACAACGGATGCACAGGGAACGTGGGCGTTGCATTCAGATACGACCAGAAGCAAGTTCGTTAGCATTTCTACTCCGGCAGGATATGTCTTGCCTCAGAATGACGGACTGGCCGATGGCTTTTATGTTCCGGTGCGTGTCCTGGCTTTGGCCGGTGGAAAACATGATTTTGTATTGGAGAAGCGGACTGAAACTGACGATCGTTTCCATTACATAGCCGTGTCTGATCCTCAGGTGCGCAATGAACGCGATTTCAAGCGCTGGTGCCAGGAAACGGTGCCCGATATGGTGGAAGTCATTGACTCGTTGAAGCAGTCGCATGAAGTTGTCGGAATGACACTGGGCGACCTGGTATGGGACAACATGCCTTTGTTTGATAATTACAAAGCTTCGCTGAAAAATACGGGAGCCACATTCTTCCAGTGTATCGGTAATCACGATTTTGACAGACAGTATCAGGGGCTTCACAATATGGAACTGGCTTCACCGGTATATGGTGAAATGGTCTACGAAAGTCATTTCGGTCCCACTGACTATTCTTTCAACATCGGCAAGGCACATATTGTCACGATGAAGAACATCAACTATGTAGGTGGAAAATCTTATCTGACCAGCCTGACCGGGCAGCAGCTGGATTGGCTGAAGAAGGATTTGAGCTATTTGCCTGAAGGCAGTCTGGTAATCCTGAACATGCATGCACCTTCATGGAACCGTATTTCTCCCGATGGCAACATCCGGAACGCCGCCCAGCTGAAGGAGGTTCTGAAAAACTATAATGTACATGTGTTCAGCGGACACACTCATTTCTTCCAGAACAATGAAGTTTCTCCTGTGCTGTATGAACACAACATCGGTGCGGCCTGTGGCGGCTGGTGGACGGGCTGGGTCAATCAGTGTGGTGCGCCCAACGGATATATGGTGGTGGATGTTGACGGAAATGATTTGAAGTGGCATTACAAGGGAACCCGCCGTGACTTTTCTTATCAGTTCCGCATCTATAACAAAGGAGAGTTCAAAAGCCAGAGCAGTTTTGTGGTTGCCAATGTCTGGGACTGGGACAGTGCCTGCAAAGTCGTGTGGTTTCAGGACGGAAAACCGATGGGAGAAATGGAACAGTTCGTTGATTCCGATGAAGAGCGTGCTTCGGAACTGAAGAACCGTGCCTCGGCAGAAAAGACAGGCCATCTGTTCCGTGCCATGCCTGCCGACGGAAGCAAGGAAATCCGGGTAGAATTTACCAATCGTTTCGGAGAGGTATATACGAAGAGTATTCGTCTCTGAGCCCGAATGAAATCAAGGCGATATGAATATAAACAACCCATAAATTAATAAAGTGATGAATATATTGAAATCTGTAGTTTTATTCCTGATACTCCTGTTGGCTGGAAGCAGTATGGTGCTTTCGGCACAGAACAGAAGCATATCGGGAAAAGTGTTCGATACAAATGAGGAGCCTCTTATCGGGGTGACAGTAACCATTGAGAATACTACCATTGGTGCGATAACTGATATTGACGGTGCCTTTACACTTCAAGTGCCCGAAGGGAAGGTAGTTCTGAATGTGTCGTATGTGGGTTTTGTCCCGCAGAAGGTGACGGTTGCTTCCGGACAGTCCAATGTGACCGTACGTCTGAGCGAAGATGCGGTCTTGCTGAACGAGGTAGTGGTTGTCGGTTATGGTAAACAGAAGAAGGTGAATCTGACCGGAGCTGTTGCTTCCGTAGGTGGTGAAGAACTGGAAAACCGTGTCACAAAATCGTTGAGCAGTATGTTGCAGGGTACAGTAGCCGGCTTGAATGTAACGACCTCTTCGGGTGTGCCGGGCAGTTCCGCTTCCATCAATGTGCGCGGTATCACTTCCATCCATGAATCGGAACCGCTGGTACTGATTGACGGTGCCGTGGGAGATATCGACCGAGTCAATCCCAATGATGTGGAATCCATTTCCGTTATCAAGGATGCATCTGCCGCTGCCATTTACGGTGCACGTGCTGCATTCGGTGTGATTCTTGTGACAACCAAGTCGGGAGCTGCCAAAGACGGCAAGGCAACTGTACGTTACAGCGGCCGTTTCGGATGGCAGGCACCTACCACTTCCACTGATTATGAAACAACCGGTTACTGGTCAGTATATACCATCAATCAGTTCTGGCAAGCCAATTCGGGTACGCTTTATGTGGATTATACCGATCAGGATATGCAGGAACTGTGGAACCGTGTGAACGACAAGACTGAACATCCGGATCGTCCCTGGGTGGTGGAAGACGTGAGAAACGGACGTAACCAGTGGGTTTACTACGGAAACTATGACTGGTGGCATAGCCTGTATCGTGACAACCGTCCGATGCAGCAGCACAATGTGTCCATCAGCGGAGGCAAGGATGATGTAAAATATTTCGTTTCGGGATCCTACGACAAACAGACAGGTATCCTGCGTGAGAATCCGGATATATACCGGAAATACAATCTGCGTTCGAAAATCGATTTCCGTATCAATGAATGGCTGACCATGTCGAACAATACTTCGTTCTACAGCTCACAATACAGCTATCTGGGTGACGGTGACGTTGAAAATACACTGGCCTACAGTGCCCGTCATGCACTGGCTTGTTTCCCGCAGAAGAATTCTGACGGATCCTGGCTCTACAGTACACCTTATCTGAACTACAAGGTGGCCAACGGACGCCATATCCTTCTGGGTGAGAATTCACACCGCAATGTGGAACGCAGTACGGACTTCACCAATACCACCCGTCTGGTGTATGCTCCGATCAGGGAGCTGAGCTTCACCGGAGACTTTACTTATCGCCAGTACCAGTCGCGCAATACCAGCCGTTCAAACGTGATGTATTACCGGGAGTATCCGGATGGTGAACTGTTGTCGTATGCAACCGGAGCCGGAGCTAATCGTCTGGATGAGGCTGTCAATACGAACCAGTATTACTCTACCAACATTTTCGGAACCTACGATGACACCTTCAACCAGGCTCATCACCTGTCGGTTGTAGGCGGTATGAACTATGAAGCATGGAAGAACAAGAATATTTCGGCATACGGTGAAAACCTTGTTTCTACTGATCTCGACGACCTGGATCTGGTGGGACAGAATGCGGAAGGTGCTACGATCACCGGAGTAGGCGGAGGACAGAATGAATATGCCCTGCTGGGTATTTTCGGACGTATCAATTATGATTATAAGAGCCGTTACCTGTTTGAGGTGAGCGGACGTTATGACGGAACTTCCCGTTTCGCTTCAGGAAGCCGCTGGGGATTCTTCCCTTCAGCTTCGGCCGGATGGCGTATCTCCGAAGAATCTTTCTTCCAGCCTGTACGCCAGTGGATAGACAACCTGAAAGTCAGAGGATCTTTCGGTAGTCTGGGCAATCAGAACATCTCTTCTTATTATTATTCTTTTGCCCGCCTGATTTCCATCTCCAGTCTGGGATATACTTTCGGGGAAGGAAGTGTGCTGCCCAAGTATTCTTCACTGAGCGCACCCATCGCTTCGGGAATGACCTGGGAGACTGCACAGCAGTGGGACTTCGGATTCGACCTGACCATGCTGGGTAACCGTCTGAACCTGACGGTGGACGGTTATATCCGCGATACGAAGGACATGCTTACCGATGGTGTGGATCTGCCCGGAGTGTATGGTGCCGACCTGCCCGATATGAATGCAGCCGACTTGCGTACGAAAGGTTATGAAATCACCCTGAACTGGCGTGACCGCCTGACACTGGGAAACAAGCCTTTTGAATACAGTGTCGGACTTAACCTGAGTGACTACAAGAGTGTGATTACGAAATACGACAACGAGAACAAGACATTTGCCAAAGATTATTATGAAGGAATGGAAATCGGTGAGATCTGGGGATATGTGACAGACGGACTGTTCCAGACCGACGAAGAGGCAAAGGCATACGCTGAAAAAGTCGACTTGAGTTATGTACTCAAGGGACAGACCGGCGGATGGCAGGCCGGCGACGTGAAATTCGTCGATCTCGACGGTGACGGCAAGGTAGGCATCGGAAGCAACAATGTCGACAACCCCGGCGACCGGAAGATCCTCGGCAATTCTCTGCCTTCCTTCTCTTACGGTATTTCAGCCAGTGCGCAGTGGAACGGTTTTGATGTTTCCGCCTTCTTCCAGGGAACAGGCAATCACTACTGGTATCCTGCCGGACAGTCAATGCCTTTCTGGGGCCCGTACTCTTATCCGTATCTGTCGTTCCTGCAGAAGGACTTCCTGGCCGATGTATGGACTGCTGAAAATACGGATGCCTATTTCCCCCGTGCGATGGCTTACTCTGCCAGCGGTGGGGTGCTGAGCAACGTGAACGACCGTTATTTGCAGAACCTGCGTTATCTGCGCTTCAAGAACCTGACAGTCGGCTATACACTCCCTCAGTCATGGACCGGAAAAGCCAGAATCGAATCTGTACGCATTTACTTTACCGGTGAAAACCTCTGTTACTGGTCGCCGCTGAAGAAACATTCCAGATATGTAGATCCCGAAGCGGCTATTGACAGAAGCGATGCATATAACAATGCTTATTATCCGTGGCAGAAATCATTCCTGTTCGGTATTGACGTTACTTTCTAATGACTTAAACTAACAGAACATAATATGAAAAAAAATATTTTATTGGCTTTTACGTTGATGGCTGCTCTTTCATCCTGTAATGACTGGCTTGACAAGACCCCGCTGAGCGATATCACGGAAGAAAACTATTTCAGGACTGAAACAGATCTCCAGCTTTTCAGCAACAACTTTTACAACACGATTCTCGACAAGTCACCCTACGACCAGCAGAGTGATGTATATGTACAGCAGGAGCTGTCGGATGAACTGCTGGGAGGATCCAACCGCATCGTTCCCGCCAGTGGAGGAGGATGGACCTGGACTGCACTGCGCAATGTCAATACCCTGCTGGGAAACATTGATAAGTGTGAGGATGAAGAGGCTGCGGTCAAGTATTCCGCATTGGCCCGCTTCTTCCGTGCCTACTTCTATTTCGACAAGGTAAAACGCTTCGGAGATGTACCCTGGTATGACAAGGAACTCTTCTCTTCCGATGAGGAACTCTATAAGGCACGCGATTCCCGTGAACTGGTGATGACCAATATGCTGGCCGACATTGATTACGCCATTGAGAACTTGCCTGCCAAAGAAGAAGAAACCAGCAGTCCTTTCCGTGTGAACCGCTGGGCAGCCCTGGCTCTGAAGGCCCGCTTCTGTCTGTATGAAGGAACCTATCGCAAATACCACAATGTATCACTGGACGGACACGATTACGCCTACTATCTGGAACAGGCTGTGAAGGCTGCTGAGGAACTGATCAATGGCGGTAAGTATCATCTGTATTCCACCGGTAATCCCGAAGAAGACTATCTGATGTTGTTTGCCGCAGAAGATGCCAATCCCGATGAGTATATCCTGGCTATCAAATTCGATTATGGTATGAGTCTTTACCACAATGCTACGGCACATACTCTGGTTCCGACACAGGGACGTCCGGGACTGCCCCGCAAACTGATCAATGCCTACCTGATGAAAGACGGAACACCGTTTACCGACCGTGCAGGATGGGAGAAAATGCCTTTCACCGAAGAAGTGAAAGATCGCGATCCGCGTCTGGCTCAGACTGTCCGTACTCCGGGGTATCACCGTATCGGCCAGACTGAAATTCTGGCTCCTGACTTGTCGGTCAGCGTAACCGGTTACCAGCCTGTCAAGTTTGTACAGGATCCGACTGCTTCTGGCGGACAGGTAGACCGTAACGACCGTTCTACTTGCGACCTTCCGGTTTTCCGCTATGCTGAAGTCCTGTTGAACTATGCGGAAGCTAAGGCTGAACTTGGAACATTGACACAGGCTGATCTTGACAAGACCGTTAATGTGATCCGTGACCGTGTGGCAATGCCGCATCTGGATATGGCCGCTGCCAACGCTAATCCGGACAGTTACCTTTCTTCAGCTGAATATGGATATACCAACGTGACCGGAAGCAATCAGGGAGTGATTCTCGAAATCCGTCGGGAACGTGCCATTGAACTCACTCAGGAGGGATTCCGTTTCGATGACCTGGTGCGCTGGAAAGCAGGCTCCTGCGTGAATCAGTCCATTACCGGTATGTATTTCCCCGGTGCAGGTGAATACGATCTTTCCGGTGACGGCGTGACGGATGTCGTTCTCTATACCGGCGATACCAAACCTGATAAAAAGGATGCACAGGTGTACAAGATCGGATCTGACATCGTGCTGACCGAAGGAGAAAGCGGATATGTTGATTATCACCATAACATTTCGCGTACTGCCTTTAATGAGGAACGCGACTATCTCTATCCGATTCCTATCAATGAACGTTCGCTGAACCCGAATCTGACACAGAATCCGGGATGGAATGACGGACTTTCTTTCTGATTGAAAGCATAGCCATGAATAAACCAACAGGGACAGTCTCACATATACGGCTGTTCCTGTTTTTTGTACCTTTATTTTTCCACCTGATTCCTTTGCAGAAAAAACGGGATGGGTTATCTTTGTGTCCGGATCGTCCCGGTGACGGTTCTTTTGTGTTCATCTTAACAGAAAATACTTATGAAACATGTGTGGAAACCAACCCGTTCCCTGCTGGCTGTACTGACAGCCTGCGCTTCTCTTTCCGCTCTGTCCGTTTCCGGACAGACAGTTCCTCCACCTGCTCCCTACGGGGCACTTCCTTCACAGGGCCAGTTGCAGTGGCATGAGATGGAGATGTATAACATGATTGAGTTCAATCAGATCAATTACCTTGATAAAGACTGGGGCTGGGGCGACGAGTCTCCCGAGATCGTCAATCCCGTAAACTTCAATGCCGAAGAGATCGTGCTCCGTGCCAAGAAAGCCGGATCGAAGGGATTCCTCATCAATGCGAAACACCACGGAGGCTTCTGTATGTGGCCTTCCCGCACGACCGACTACAATATCTCCCGTTCTCCCTGGCGCAACGGAAAAGGCGACTGGGTAGGCGAGTGGGAGGCAGCCTGCCGCAAGCACGGGCTGAAGTTCGGGGTTTACCTTTCTCCCTGGGACCGCAATACGGCCAAGTTCGGCACTCCCGAATACCTGGATATGTTCAAGGCACAGCTCCGGGAACTGCTCACCCAGTACGGTGATCTCTTTATCATCTGGTTCGACGGTGCTCCGGGTGAGGGTGGCGACGGATATTATGGCGGTGCCAATGAATACCGCGGAGGCTTCCTCGACTACTACGACTGGGAAAACATCTATGCCCTCTGCCGCGAACTGCAGCCCAATGCCGTGATTTTCGGCGATCCGGGACCCGACGTGCGCTGGGTGGGCAATGAGAAAGGATATGCCGGCGAGACCTGCTGGGCTACCCTGTTTGCTCCCGGTGAGAAATGGAACGGACGGCCGATTCCTTCCGGTGCGCCCGAACACATCAAACGCATCAACGAAGGAAACCGCAACGGCCAGTACTGGATTCCTGCCGAAGCCGACTTCTCCTTGCGCCGGCGCTTCACCTGGCACGCTTCCGACAGCCTGACCGTCAAGACTCCCCAGAAACTGTTCGACATCTATATCAACAGTGTCGGACGCGGACAGGGATGGGATCTGAACCTCCCGATCAATCCGCTGGGGGAACAGGATGAGCCCGACAAGCTTGCTCTGGAAGAGTTCGGACGCTACCTGGAAGCTACGTTCCGCGATGACCTGACCCGAGGAGCCACGCTGCATGCTTCCAATGTGCGGGGTGGGGATGAGGCACATTACGGCACCGCCCTTTTGACCGACGGAGACCGCTATTCCTACTGGGCTACCGACGACAAGGTAACCTCTGCCGAACTGGTTCTTGATTTTCCCCGTACGGAAACATTCAATATCATCAAACTGCGCGAAAACATCAAGCTGGGCCAGCGCATTGACTCGGTGAAAGTCGATGTGAAGGTCGGCGGAACCTGGAAAGAAATTGCCGGAGCCACCAGCATCGGTGCCTGCCGTCTGATCCGTCTGAAAAACTATGTGGAGACTTCCTCTCTGCGCATCCGCTTCTATGCACCGGTTGCCCTGGCTGTCAGTGAAGTGGGATGCTACAAGGAACCCGACGGAGCCGTTGCTCCCGTGATCAGCCGCACCAAGGCGGGCGAAGTGTCTCTTCAGGTGGAACGTCCGGTCTACCAGCTTCGCTACACGACCGACGGTTCCGTGCCCTCGGTTTCCTCTCCGCTTTATACCGGGCCGTTTACCTTTGCCCGGGAAGGAGCTGTACGTGCCGTAGCCTTCGACAAGGACGGCCGGAAAGGTGAGGAAGCTGTCCGTACCTTCGATGCCTGCAAGCGCAACTGGCGCATCCTGACCGCCGACGGACAGCCCTATGCCGCAGCCGGGGCCCTGGTGGATGATGACGACCAGACCTTCTGGCGTTCCCCTTCTCAGGACAAGGATGCCGCTTTCCGTCCGCAGAGTCTGGTGATCGACCTGGGCGAAACACAGGAAGTCAAAGGATTCTCTTATACGCCCCGTCAGGACAACAGCAGCGAGGGAGTAATCGACCGCCTTGCTCTCATGGCCAACGAGGACGGCAAAAACTGGACACCGGTATACGAAGACTTTATTCCCAACATCCGTCAGGCACCGGTCTACCGTTCCTTCCGGCTGAAGACTCCCGTGTCCTGCCGCTATCTCAAGCTGACAGCCCTGCGCGTGCTGGAAGGCAATTACGCTACGGGAGCCGAGTTCGGCATCCTGCTGAAGTGACTTTATCCGGGACACCGGCGGATTTCCCCGCTTCCGATGCAGAGCCGTGCCTCCCGGTCGTAGATCACACCGAACTGACCCGGTGCGATTCCCTGGATCAGGTGCGGACTCTCCACCTCATAACCGGTTCCTGCCGGTCGGATCACCCCCGGCAGGAACTGGTCCGTATGGCGGATCTTGAAGCAGATTTCCTGTTCCCCGGCTTCCGGCCAGGGATTTTCCGTAATGAAATGAAAGTCCGTCAGCCGGAACTTCCGCCCGTACTGATGCACGGTGTCATATCCCCGCGATACGAACAGCAGGTTCTTCTCCGGGTCCTTGTCCACCACGAACCATGGCCCTCCGCTCAGTCCCAGTCCCTTCCGCTGTCCGATGGTGTGAAACCAGAATCCCTTGTGCGTACCGATCTCCCGGCCGCTTTCCAGTTCCACGATTGCCCCCGGCCGTTCGCCCAGGAAACGTCGGATAAAGTCGTTGTAGTTGATTTTTCCCAGAAAACAGATTCCCTGGCTGTCCTTGCGGCGGGCACTCGGCAGCCGTGCCGCCAGAGCCGTCTCGCGCACCTCCTGCTTCATCAGTTCCCCCAGCGGAAACAGAAGCCTGGATACCTGCAGGTAGTCAATCTGAGCCAGGAAATCCGTCTGATCCTTCACCGGATCTTTGGCCGTTGCCAGCCACACCTTCCCTTCGCGTTCGCAGGTCGACGCATAGTGCCCCGTTGCAATCCGGTCGTACGCATGTCCCGCCTTTTCCTCGAAACAGCCGAACTTGATCAGCTTGTTGCACATCACGTCCGGGTTGGGCGTGAAGCCCTGTCTCACCTTGTCGATGGTGTAAGCCACCACCCGGTCCCAGTACTCCTGCTGGAGATCCACCACCTCCAGCTTCAGGCCATACTTGCGGGCCGTTGCTGTTGCCAGTTCGATGTCCTCTTCCGCCGTGCAGCTCAGTCCGTCGTCGGTATCCATGCCGATCCGGATATAAAACAGGTCGGGCTTGTAGCCCTGTTCGCAGAGCAGGTGGACCGCTACGGCACTGTCCACTCCGCCCGAAATCAATGCAGCCAGATTCATGAAGTATTTTTGCGGCAAAGTTAGCTCCACTTTCCCGAAGGTGAAATACCCTGTTTGGGGTATTCTCAGAGGCTTTCAGCGTATGAGCCAGAAGAAAATCACTGAAACTTTTGGTAAATAGTGGGAAGTGTCGTATTTTTGTATCAACAATTTCCGCCACGCCTCTTTATAATGCGTACCAGGGCGGAACTTATTTTTTATATACTTATGAAAACATATACCAAGCAGCCTATAAGCATTGCTGATCAGATCGTGATGTTAAAAGGCAGAGGTCTTCTGTTTGATGATGAACACATAGCAATAGAATATTTGAAAATTATCAGTTACTTTCGTTTGGCAAACTATTAGTTTGTATCATCCGCTTATGGAGCATTTTGGTTTGCTGATGCATCTTTGTTTTCCAATGCTGTAATTTTTTCTAAATGTCTGGCCAATATAGATGAAGAGTTGAAACGTTCAAAAGAAGATTTCTTGGTTGAGCATTTTGCCAGATATGATAATCCACCATATCCTCCGGCCTGGAAGACTTTGGAGGTATCATCTTTTGGAACACTTTCCAAATTGTATTGCAATTTATCGGATAATGCATTAAAGAAACAGATTGCTAGAGAATTTGGATTGCCCCAGCATCTGTATCTTGAGAGCTGGATAAAAAGTTTGTCAGTATTGCGAAATTGTATTGCTCATCACGCTCGTATCTGGAATAGAAAATATCCATGGAAGCCACAACTGCCTAAGAAGTTGCAGAACCCATGGGTTCATGAAGCTGTTCTACAGGAGAAGCTGTATGCTCAATTGTGTTGTGTGGCTTATCTGATGGATGCGGTTTGTCCAGACAATGATTTCAGGCGGAAATTGAAAACCTTGTTGGAGGATTATCCCATTGTTGACGTTGCAGCAATGGGATTTCCGAAACAATGGTACAATGAACCGCTTTGGAGCCGGTAAGAAGTGCTTCCGGCTTTCCGGAAGCGGTCAGTTCTCCGCATGGTATTCCGCCAGCTCGCGTTCCCCTTCATCCGCATAGCCGTAGCTTTCGTCGTGCTGGCTGAGATCCAGACCGATGGCTTCGCTTCTGGCCGATACGCGCAGGGGGATCATCTTGTTGGTCAGCCAGTAGAGGGCATAGCTGACGATAAAGGTATATCCGCAGACCAGGACGACGGCCAGCAGGTGGATCAGGAACACGCTGACGTTGCCCGCAAACAGTCCGTTGACGAAGACTCCCGTCAGAACCGTTCCGAAGATACCGCCCACACCGTGCGTCGGGAATACGTCAAGCGCATCGTCCACACTGGTCTTGTTTTTCCAGTAAACCGCCACGTTGCAGACCATGGTGGTGGTCAGGGCGATGAAGATACTTTCCCCCACGGTGACATAACCGGCCGACGGAGTGATGGCCACCAGTCCCACGACGGCACCCACGGCAGCTCCCAGTGCAGAAGGCTTGCGTCCCCGCAGGCAGTCGAAGAAGATCCACACCATCATGGCCGTAGCCGAAGCCGTATTGGTGTTCAGAAAAGCCTTGATGGCAATACCGTCGGCAGCCAGGGAAGACCCTGCATTGAATCCGAACCATCCCAGCCACAGCATGGCAGCCCCCAGAATGACAAAGGGGATGTTGGCCGGGGCATGACGCTTTCCGCTGCGGCGTCCCAGGAAGATGGCACCGGCCAGTGCCGCCACTCCCGAGGAAGCATGTACCACGATACCGCCGGCAAAATCGACTACTCCCATCTGACGGAGGAATCCGTCGGGATGCCAGGTCCAGTGGGCCAGCGGACAATATACGAAGATGCAGAACAGGATCATGAAAATCAGGTAGCCGGAGAAACGTACCCGTTCCGCGAATGATCCCGTGATCAGTGAAGGGGTGATGATGGCAAATTTCATCTGGAAGAGTGCATACAGGGCCAGCGGTATGGTCGGAGCCAGATAAGTGTCTATCTTGGCACCCACGTGCTGGAACATGAAGAAGCTGGCCGGATTGCCGATAAATCCTCCGCAATCGTCCCCGAAGGCCAGACTGAACCCGAATACCACCCAGATCACGCTGACCACGCCCATGGCAATGAAACTCTGGAGAATGGTGGAGATGACGTTTTTCTTCCCGACCATGCCTCCGTAGAAGAAGGAAAGTCCCGGTGTCATCATCAGGACAAAAATAGTGGCGGTGATCATCCAGGCCACGTTGGCTGTGTTCATGCGTTCGTCAGGTTCCCACAGTCCGGGGTTTTCCGGCATCAGTACTCCGATCAGACTGATGATGACAATCAGTGTCATTAAAATAATCCATCTCTTTTTCATCTCGTAGTTGTTTTAATGGTTCTACATGCTAAAATGATATATAAACATTAGTTTTTGTGTCATGTTTTAAAATACTCCGCAAAGATATTATTAAAATGACATATAATATCACTTTTTGATGTTATTTTGATATGATTATTTCTCTTTGGGTTTACTGATGTTGTAAATAAGATGATTATCGTGTGATTATGCAATTGTTTGTAATATAAATCCCGTGTTTTTGTATCAGATTATAAGTTTGTCCGTTATAAAAGCCATTCAGGGGAAGTCCGGAACCACAAACCAGACTTCCCCTGAACCATTTTTTACCCCATACATTGGCTTATCCGATCATCGGAACCAGCCACTTGGTCAGCAGGTAACCGCCGCCCAGCAGCCAGATGTAAAGCAGCCCGGCCAGCAGGAAAGGTTTCGCACCTGCCTGTTTGAATTTCTCCATGCTGGTGTCCGTGCCCAGGGCAGTCATGGCCATGGTCAGCATGAATGTATCGATGTATTCAATGGCACCGTTCAGCGGAATTTCCTTCACGCTGTCCACTCCGAAGAGGTATTGCAGCAGTGAGTTCAGACAGATGATGCCGATGAATCCGAAGGCGAACCAGGGAATGGTGATCTTGCTCTTCTGGGTTGTGCCTCCCTCCGTCGCAGCTTTCTTGCGGCCGGCCAGTGCGAAGCTCATGATCACGAGCACCGGAGCCAGCATCATGACACGGATCATCTTGGTGATGGTTGCCGTACCCGCAATACCCAGCGTGTCGGTCGGGTCCATTGCGTTACCCGCACCGGCCACGTGAGCCACTTCGTGCAGGGTACTTCCCGTATAGATTGCTACTCCCGTGTCACCCAGCGCATCCAGCATACCGGCGCGGTACAGGATAGGATAGAGGAACATGGAGATCGTTCCGAAGATCACCACCGTCGATACGGCGATGGCTGTCTTGTGGCCCTCACATTTCACGACCGGTTCGGCACCCAGCACTGCCGCAGCACCGCAGATCGCGCTTCCCGTAGCCGTCATCAGCGAAGTATCTTTATCCATTTTCAGCAGCTTGCCCAGCCATACGCCCAGGAAGATGGTTCCTGCCACGATGATGGTGTCGATCACCACAGCCGGAAGTCCCACGGCAGCTACCTGTGTCAGCGTCAGGCGGAATCCGTAGAGTACGATACCGGCACGCAGGATCTGCTTCGTACAGAACTTGATTCCCGGCACCCAGGTTTCGGGAAGCTTGTTGCGCAGGCTGTTGGCATACAGCATACCCAGGATGATACCCACAATCAGCGGACTGAATGACAGACTTTTCACGAAAGGAATTTCGGCGATGTAGAACGCAGCGAATGAGAATAAGGCAATCAATAAAATACCGTGAATGGTATTTGCTCTGTTTTCTTTACTGAACATAGTTTTATCTCTTTTTTAATCCGCTGCAAAGGTAATACATTCTTTCCGGTTTCGCTATTCACCTTTTTTTATACCCTATAACCGGAAGTAATATCCGCTTTTGTCAAGCAGAGTGTTCAGGAGAATTATTTCCACAAGCTTTCTTCTTTCCAATTCCGACAGAATCCCATTGCTGTTATATCTATCGAAGGAATAAGGCTTGACGAAATTTGCTTTCATATATGTAGAATAAAAAAACGACCCGCCGATTTGAGCATTGTCAAGAGGCTTGGCGGGTTCTAATGGGGCAAAGGTAGTGAGAATATATGAAATAACCTACTATTGGGAACGTTATTTTTTTACCCCGTTGAACCTAAAGTTGGTTTTTGTAATGGAAATGTAAATACCTGTTTTGTAATATACGGGAATATTTGGTTAAAACAGGAGTAAAAGTGTATCATCAATGAGAAAAATACTTATCTTTGCGCCGAAATGATACAACCTGGCAGCTGTGGGAGGGCCGGTCTCTCCTAGACGGAAGCATGTTTTATTTCATTTCTCTTTATTGTCAACCAAATAGATGTGATATACCGGGCTCCTGCAGGACCTGGTGGAGAGAGAAGAATATACATGCGGAAAAATTTCAGCCAGATTACGACAGGTAAAGAAATGAAACAGACGATCGAAGAAAACCCGATATGGATCCCGTTGCAGACCACCTACTGTAAGGAATTGCAGGTGGCCGAATTTCTTCGTGACTCAGAGATACCTTATTATATCCCCCAGACTTATGAGCTGCAGGACGCAAAAGATGGAAGCGGACGTTGCGAACGGATTCTTGTTCCCGCCATCCATAATCTGCTTTTCATACGATGTAACCACTACGATCGCGAATGGTGCAGACGTTTGCAGCAGTCCATTCCTTTTCCCACGTATTTCATGAGGCGCGGACGGGAAAGTGCCGACTATTGTATCATTTCTAACCGGGAGATGCAGAATTTCATACGGGCCACCAACCCCGAGATCCAGGGGATGCGGTTCATTGATCCCGAAAAACTGAAGAACAAGAAAAATGTCCGGGTGCGGGTTGTCCGCAAGGGACCGCTGTTCGGTATGGAAGGACAGTTTGTCCGTTACGGAGGACGCCATTATATCGCCATTCAGGTGAGCGGAAGTGCCGCTTTGCTGCGGGTCAGCTACACCTGGTGCGAACTGATCGAAGAAATTTAACCGCTGGTTAAGTGTTTCATGACTGAAAAAGAAAGGAGGGTCTGCCTTGTGCAGCCCTCCTTCAAATCAGGAATCCTTTCCGGTTTCTTCCGCTAGATCACCCCGCAGGCACTGAGTCCGAAGGCACCTGCGACGGCGGTTGCCACGGTGATGATCACTTTGAGCACCAGGCTCCAGATTGTTTTTTTCTTGCTGGTATTTTCCATAAGCAGTTAAGATTAAGGTTTATATAATTGGGGCCGGAAGCACTGAGGAGCCTGACGGAACGGTTTCCTGCTTTCCCTGGTGAAAGCCACTTGCGCCTGACGGATCCGGAGTCATTTTCGGAGAGTCCGCTCACCGCCTGTCTGGAAAGGGTTGCCGCCGCGCGTCAGTTCCCGTCAGTTATTTCCGCTGGTCAGACACCCATGCCGCCCTGGTCATCCGTTTCTTCCTCCGTCACCTCCGGCGAGATATCCACGGTTGTTTCACCGGCCTTGTGGGCCTTGAGCACTTTCTGGCTGACAGAGCGCGGAGCCACCAGGTTGAAGACGGCTTCACCCAGCAGATCCTTGAAGCGGGCGCCGCACTGCCATTTCACGTTCAGCTTCTTGACGTAAATGGCCGGATTGTACTCGGCAGCCGAAGGAGCCCCTTCACCGCTGATGCGGACATAGAAGAAACCCAGGTCGCCCAGTTCCACCTTCTTGCCTTCCAGCAGCTGTTCCCGCAGGCAGTCCACCGCCATGGTCAGGATCGCCGCCACGTCGGAACGCTTGTACACGCTGCCGTGGCTGGCAATATGTTCGGCAAACTGGTTGATATTCATCACTTCGCTGTACTGTGAAGTGGCATAAGCTTTCTTGGGAGCCCCCTTGTCGATGGGGTTGCTTCTCATGGCGATACTGTAGTTTAACATAATACGATAAATAAAGAGTTAATAAATAAGTTCCTTACAGACTCCGGACTTTCGGGTTCCGGCCATTTCTTGCATTGACCAGTCAATGCCAAGATTGACCTGTCGATGCTGAGGTATTGACCAGTCGATGCGAAGGGATCGTGCGGTCGATTCAGCTGCATCGACCAGTCGTTGCTGAGGTAACCACCAGTCGGTTTCTCCGGATTTTCCGGATAATCCGGAGAGCTTGTCCGGAACCTTCCTTCCCGTTGTCTGTATGACAAAGGTAACATCTTCCGAAGAGCGGTTTGCACCTTACGGACGTTTGTCGGCGAATGACGGGCGATGATGCACGATAAGGCCCGACAGGGATGTGGCAACACACGGTCCGGAGGTGAAAAAAGACCGGAACAGAGACCGGAAAAACTTGCTTATATCACTGAAAATGAGTATCTTTATTCTATAATCAATTAACAGAAACAAAGATATGGATACTTTTCAGATTCGCTCTTACGGCATCGGGGAACTTGCCCGTTGCTATGCTCCCAACATCACGGCAGGGGCTGCCCGCCGCAAACTGATGTACTGGATTTCCCTGCAGCCTGCACTGGTCGACGCGCTTCATGCGTCCGGTTTCAGCCAGAAGGTGCGCAGCTTTACGCCCGCTCAGGTCCGCCTGATCGTCGAGGCGCTGGGGGAGCCCTGAAAGTCAATAAAAACAATCATTATACAAAAACTTAAGAAGTAGATATGAAGAAACATTCACTGGTAATTCCGCTGTTTCTGTGTCTGTTCCTTGCTGCTCCCTCTGTCTGTGCACAGACCATGAGCGACCAGCAGGTACTGGAGTACGTGAAACAGGGGATGGCCGAAGGGAAGGACCAGCGTCAGCTGGCTACTGAACTGGCGCGGCGAGGCGTCACACGCGAACAGGCCGAACGAGTAAAGAAACTGTACGAACAACAGCAGGGAGTCAATGCCTCTCAGATGAGCGGTACCGAACTGAATGAAGCCCGCCTGCGCGAGGCGGTGAAGGAGGACACTTCCACAGCGCTGGAAACTCCGCAGCCCGATGCTGCCGAACTTGCCCGCGAGGATCAGGTGTTCGGACGCAACATTTTCAATACCCGCAATCTTACCTTTGAACCCAGTGTCAATCTGGCTACTCCGCCCAACTACCGGCTCGGCCCGGGCGATGAGGTGATCATCGACATCTGGGGAACCAGCCAGAATACCATCCGTCAGCAGATTTCTCCCGACGGAACCATCAATATCGAGAAGATCGGCCCCGTTTCCCTGAGCGGCATGACCGTGAGTGCGGCCAATGATTACCTCAAGAAGGTGCTGGGCAAGACGTACAGCGGTCTCGACAGTGCCGAGGGCAATCTGGAAATCCGTCTGACCCTGGGCAATACCCGTACCATCCAGATCAATGTGATGGGTGAGGTGATGCAGCCGGGTACCTATGCCCTGAGCAGCTTCTCCACCGTCTTCCATGCGCTTTACCGGGCAGGCGGCGTGAACGAGATCGGAAGTCTCCGCAGCGTGCAGGTAGTCCGCTCCGGACAGAAGATCGCCGATGTCGATGTGTACGACTTCATCATGAAGGGCAAGATCCAGGACGATATCCGTCTGCAGGAAGGCGATGTCATCATTGTGCCTGCCTATGAAGTGATGGTCAGGTTCAGCGGCAACGTGAAGCGCCCCATGCGTTTCGAAATGAAGGCCAAGGAATCCCTGGCCACCCTGATTCAGTATGCCGGCGGATTCGATGCCGAAGCCTATACGAAATCTCTCCGTGTGGTTCGCCAGAACGGGGAAGAATATGAAATCAATACTGTCAGGGACAAGGACTTCAGTGCCTACCAGATGCGCAACGGCGACGTGGTGACGGCCGAAGCCATCCTGAACCGCTTCACCAACAAACTGGAAATCCGCGGTGCGGTCTATCGTCCCGGCATTTACCAGCTGAGCGGAGAACTCAACACCGTCCGTGCCCTGATCACCGAGGCCAGAGGGCTGACCGGCGATGCCTTTATGAAGCGTGCCGTGCTTCAGCGCGAGCGTCCCGACCTGACGACCGAGATTGTCAGTGTCGATGTGGCAGGCATCCTGAACGGTACTTCTCCCGATATCCCCTTGCAGAAGAATGACATCCTGAACATCCCCAGCATCCATGACCTGGAAGACCGCGGCGATGTGATGATCTATGGCGAGGTTGCCCGTCCGGACAGCTATTCCTTCTCGGACAACATGACGCTGGAAGACCTGATTATCCGTGCCGGAGGTCTGCGTGAGGCTGCCTCTACCGTACGGGTGGATGTTTCCCGCCGTATCAAGGACCCCAGGAGTACCAGCTACACCGACAGCATCGGCCAGACCTTCACCTTTGCCCTGAAGGACGGCTTTGTGATCGACGGCCAGCAGGGATTTGTGCTCCAGCCCTATGATCAGGTGTTCGTGCGCCGCAGCCCGGGCTATCAGGCCCAGCAGAACGTACAGGTCACCGGCGAAGTGCTGTTTGGCGGTACCTATGCGATGACCAGCCGCGAAGAACGCCTGTCCGACCTGTTGCGCAAGGCCGGAGGTGCTACTCCCAGGGCCTACCTGCGCGGAGCGAAACTGACCCGTGTGGCGAATGAGGATGAAAAGAAGCGCATGCGCGATGTCCTTGAGATCATGAACCGCCAGTTCGGCAAGGCCATGATGGACTCGCTGGGTGTGCGTGTGGAAGACACTTTCAGTGTGGGACTCGATCTGGAGAAAGCCCTGGCCAATCCCGGCGGCGAGTACGACCTGGTGCTGCGTGAAGGCGATGTCATCAGTGTGCCCAAGATGAACAACACCGTGAAGATCGACGGTGCCGTAATGGTTCCCAACACGGTGGCCTACCTGAAAGGCAAGAATGTCAGCTACTACCTCGACCAGGCAGGAGGCTATGCCGACAATGCGAAGAAATCCAAAAAATTCATTATCTATATGAACGGTCAGGTCACCCAGGTGGGCAGCCGCGACAGCGACAAGATCGAACCGGGGTGTGAAATTATTGTGCCGAGCAAGAAAGACCGCAAGGTCAATGTGGGTGAGATCCTGGGTTATGCCAGCTCCTTCGGCTCCCTCGCTACCATGTTCGCCACAATTACGAACCTGATCAAGAAGTAATACCTATGGAAGAAAAGGAAACTGATAAGATGGAACAGCCCCTCTTCACCCGTCCCGAAGGCGGGGAGGAGGACGAAGTGACAATTGACTGGATGGCATTGATCCGTCGCATATTTGCCATCCGCAGGAAGTTATATCTGGCTGCCGCCGTGGGACTGCTGGCAGGCGTGATCATTGCCCTGAGCATTCCCAAGCAATATACGGTCAGCGTGACCCTTTCCCCTGAAATGGGCAGCGGCAAGAGCGGGGGAGGACTGGCCAGTATGGCCGCCTCGTTTCTGGGAACCAGTATGGGCAGCGACAGTCCGGATGCCCTGAATGCGACACTGGCCCCCGATATTGTAGCCTCTACCCCTTTCCTGCTGGAACTTTTCGATGCCCGTGTCCGTACGGCCGACGGCAAGGTGGATACCACCCTTGTTGCCTATCTGGACGAACAGTCCGCTCCCTGGTGGAGCTACATTCTGCGTGCTCCCGGCATGGCAGTCGGCGGCATCAAGTCTTTGCTGGGCGGTGACAAGGAAGAGCTGCCTGCTGATTCCCTGGCCGGAGGTTCCATTGAACTTTCTGAAGAAGAAGCCGGAAAATTACAGTCTCTTCGTCAGTCTGTACTGGCAGATGTAGATAAGAAAACAGCGATTACTACGCTGACCGTTACCCTGCAGGATCCCAAGGTCACTGCTACGGTGGCCGACAGTGTGGTTTCCAAGCTTCAGCAGTATATCACAGCCTACCGTACCCGCAAGGCGAAGGAAGACTGCCGTTACCTGGAACAGCTTTACCGGGAGCGTCAGGCGGAATATTACGAAGCCCAGCAGCGGTATGCAAAATATGTGGATGCCAACAGCAACGTGGTGTTCCAGAGTACCCTGGCCGAGCGCGAACGGCTTCAGAACGATATGTCGCTGGCCTATCAGGTCTACAGCCAGGTAGCCCAGCAGCTGCAGGTGGCCCGGGCCAAGGTACAGGAAGAAAAGCCCGTCTTTGCCGTGGTGGAACCTGCCGTCGTTCCGAGAGAACCTTCCGGCACCAGCCGTAAGGTGATCGTGCTGGGATGGATTTTCCTCGCCGTTGCAGGCGTGGCCGCCTGGGAACTTCTCGGTAAGGATTACTGGCAGAAGTTCCGCAGCGCCCTGTCCTGATCCTCTTGCGGAATATCAGGCTTCCGCTTCCCGCAAGTAATGCCCCAGGGCACTGCGGTTCTGGTTCACCTGATCCAGTGTCAGTTCCACTACCAGATAGCCCCGTTTGTTGCCGCTGCGCACCGCCTCGAAGCCCAGCTTCTTCATCAGCTGGTTCACCTTGGCGGGGCTCATCAGCTGGCGGATTCCCCCGCTGATGCGGCTGATGATCTGGGCCGTGGTGATGAAGACAGCCGCTTCCCCGGGCAGGGGACGGCGGAAATACGTCTGGATCTGGTCCGCTTCCAGATCCGGTGCCCGGAAATACTCGTTGCGGCGGTTCACCTCCGCCACCTCACTGCTGCTCAGCCAGTAGCGGAAGCGGCTTTTCCAGAGCGCGTAAGCCTGGGCATACACCCCCCTGTAGTTCACGGGGTGCGTATACGGATCATCAATGGCGGTGATCTCCATGGGAAACCAGCGGCGGTCGCCTGAGACGTCGGTCAGGAAGTTGACATTGTTCGTCGTTCCGCAGAAGCTGGCGATGTGCGGCTTCGATTCCTTGAAATGCCCGTACGCCCTCCGCTCGTTGATGATCAGGGTGGTCGAAACCGCCTTGATGCGGCTCAGCGCCTCCGGCCGCAGCTCCTCGATCTCCTCCAGGCAGATCAGGGCAAATTCCGTCAGGCGCAGCTGGTCGTCCTTGGTCATCTGGGCAAAGTCGGACTTCACGCAGAAATACTTCCGCAGTTCCGGCGGCAGCAGGTTGTTCAGCCAGGTTGTCTTGTAGGTAGCCTGCGGACCGGCCAGCACCAGAATCTCGTGGTTCACCACCGAGCGGTCGAAGAGTGCCGCCACGCAGCCCACGAGCCATTTTTTCAGATACTTCCGGCAGTCCTCGGGACCCTGTACCGTATGGAGTGTATCGGCCAGTTCGCCGATGTAGTCCGTCTGTCCGTCCCAGGGATCCAGCCCGTCAAAATACAGTTGAAACGGATTGTAGTCCGCCACGAATTCCGACTCCAGCACATTGCGCAGGTCGGAGATCCGCACGCGGCTGTTTGTTTTGCTCATGCGTGCCCAGAGCGAGTTCACAATGTGGTCGTCCACTTCCCGGAAATCCTCTTCGCGGTTTTCGCGGGTGAAGTCCACCTCATACTTGCCGGTAATGACATTCCGGCGGAACGAACCCTGACCGCAGAGAAAATCCTCGATCTCCGCCACGCCAGCCAGCGGTTGCCGTGCATTGTCCTTTCCGGTGCTGGGCGACAGTGTACCGAATTCTTCCGTCTGCAGGTAGCAGGAGCGGAAGATCCCTGCTATGTCGCCGTCGTAACCGGTAAAGGTATTCAGCGCCCATTCCGTGGCCTGATCCTGGTCTATCCCGTAGCGGTTGAGCAGATATCCCATCCGCATGATGTAGTCGTTGTGCTGATGCGGTTCGTAGGTCACCCCCTGCGCTTCCAGTTCTTTCCGGGCAGTGGTAACGGCCCTTTCCAGCCGGTAGTTGCGCATCCGTTTCCGGATTTTGGGAATCACCTCAGCCCGGAAGGGAAGAGCATCCGGATTGAAGAAAAGTTCCGGATCGTGGGCAAGCCCGCACAGGCGGGTTGAATTTTTGCATTTCAGGTCACATTCCACTCCCAGCAGTCGGGCATAATAGTCATTTGCCAGCAGGAATGTCGCTCGGTACTGCGCTTCCGAAGCCAGGTATGCGTCCTCGTCAAGCGGAGAGGCGACAGCCCTTTGCAGGGTGTTTTCATCGTGCTCCATGCGGTAGAGAATCCGGATGCCCGCTCCGCTGATTGTGGTATAGGTGAGCAGGGTATGCGGGTCGGCAACGATCCGCTTGAGCAGTTCCGGCAGAGCAGCCTTTTCCAGGTGGTCGATGTCCACCAGCCCGACGGAAGTCCATCCGCAGATATGCCTCTTCCGCTTGCCGCCCTGAAAACGGACTGCTACGGAAAAGCAGGGGCAGGAAGATTTCTCCTTATCGGCAGCAGCGGCATTTCCCTGCGAAGCGTAGTAACGGTGTTTAAGGGTGTGTAGTTTTACTGTGGGATCCTGTCGGATCATCCGGATGATTTCACTGAGTGTTGCTTCCGCCGGCAAGGTGTCCGCATAACCTTTGAAAAGGCTGAATGTAATGTCTTCCATGGCATTGATGTTTTAAAGTTTTCCACAAAGGTTGTGAAAGGCGTGTAAACCACCAAATCTTGCTTACCGGCATGGCGGTAATAAAATATAGATAAATTAAGGGAATTAACATATATTTGTGTCGAATTTTTTAAATTTAAAAAAAATGACACAAAATCATGAACCCAATGCCGCCCTGGGGCGGTACATTGAGATGCTGCATCGCCGCGTGAAAGTCGACGGCAAGTTATTAACCATCCGTGAGATCTGCGACCGGGCCTCGATGAGTGCCCGCACGTATGAGAAAGTAAAAAAGGGGTCAGTACGAATCTGAACCAGTACTACGACATTTTCCGCATTTACCTTCCGCAGTTCCGCCGCTCCTCTGAGGTCTTCCGGAAACAGCTGATCCAACTGCTTGACAGTCTGGAAGATGACTATCGGGAACGGCATCCAGAGGACAGGCTCTGACCGGCAGTTCTGCCAGGTTTGCCAGAGGTAAATAAAACTTTTATAGTTAGTGCGGACAAAAATAGATCCATTTCTGTCCGCACTTTTCCCTATAAGTTTATATATAGGTTGGCAAAGCTGGCAGAAAAGCTTGAATTTTGTTTGTAACAGATTGACAATAAGTGGAATGAGATGTTTCCGGCGCCTTTCACTGAATCTGCGGAAGTGTTCCGTTGTGGTTGGGGACTTAAAGTGGAGACTTACAAAAAACTGAAAAATAAGGGTACATTCTATGGAAAATCTAAAAAATAATTTGTTTCTTTGTAATAAATAAGTGTTGATTTCTTAATATTGAGTTTTATGAATTTTACCAATCCATATCCACATACAGAGCATGAGGTTTATTCGCAAACCTTTCTGCAAACGGTATCGGCCAATATCCGGTTTTCTTCTTCTGATACACAGGCCGAGTATTGGCAAAAATTCAGAGAATTCAGTAAAAAAATATTTCATATCCCTGTCACGGATATTCCTTCAGGCGAAGATCAATATGCTGAACTGTCTTCCAGCACAACGGAGACAACCTATTCCTTCAAAGGTGATACCGCAACGGTAGCGATCGGTCCGAAAGGTTACAGGTCTTTTGGTGAAACAATGCCCGTTCACTTTTGTACGATACAAACCTTTTTGCAGGATGTTGTGCCGTCGTTCAGGATTCAGGAACTTTCCCTGACCAAAAGAAACAGATTCCCGTTTCATATTTCTCTTGATCGGTTTGACCTCAAGGATGCTTTGAATTATGTGTTCAAACCGGAGCATACAGAAGATCTGGAGAAATATAGACTGGAGAAGGGAAAACAGATAAAAGTAACCAAAGAGGCTCAGGTGGATTTAGACCATCAAGCCCGTATGCAGCTTACCATAGGTTTTCAGGTAATGAACGATTCAAACGTACATCTGTTGTTCGACCTGCATGCTTCTTATGTCCCTTCAGAAGGCATGGAAGCGGAGAAGCTATACAGTCTGGCTTCAGAATTGAACGACATTATGTTTGATGCGTTCAGGTATGTGGTTACTGAAAATATCATTCACGTATTAAGAGGAGAAAATTGACCATGAACGGATTTACATATTCTATCCAGACAGAGACTGTTTCCCGCAGAAGAGAAAGCAGATCACGCGGTATATGTCTGTCAAAAGTCTGTATAAAAAGGGGAATGGAATTGTCTGTGAATCCGGTCAGTAAGAACTGCTACGGAGCAGCAGACTCCTATAAACTTTCATTTCCTGTTTTACCGCAGGTTTTAACTTATTTTCCGGAAATCGACTTGTACCGGAATGTTGCCGTGCAGAAACGGATCAGGCAGGCATTGAACAGGCTGGAGGAGCTTAAGTTGCTGCCGGAGAACTGGGATGAAAATGGTGCTCTCCCCATTGAACGGACAGCGTATGAGAATACGAAATGTGCCCTTGAAATCATCGGAGAAAAAGCGTCTGAAGCCTGGAACCTGTTTCCAAATACAAACGGGACATTACTTCTTACTGCTCCCGGAAAACAGTTGGCTTCCATCAATATAGGCAATGAAAATTTTTCATTCTTTGCCATGGGAAAAGATAAAAAGGTGATCAAAGGGATGAAAGAGTTTTCCCCGGAGAATCTGACCAATGCTTTCGATCAAATTCAAGCAGAGATAGGCCGTGTCTGAAGAACAGGAAGTCATATCAGTCAGTGAATATGTAGCCGATTATGAACAATTGGCACGCATCATATTTTCTCCATCCATGGTATTGGGTGAGGTAGTAGCTCCTTCCGCATTCAATCTGGTAAGATTGAAAAGTGGAACGGATGAAGACTATGTATCCGTGAACCGGATGGATTATTGGGAACCGAGTTATGAGAATTGTAGAAAATATCGTCCTCGTATAGAAGGTGACCGTATAGCCGGATATGCAAAGCTTACAGCTGGCGATGTACGGCAAAGTTCTATTGAAGATATTACCACAGAAGTCACTGCGTATCCTTCCAAAAGCAATCCTTTTCATGCAGGAATCAGTTATACTGCTGGTTCAGAACTGATAAAGGGACATTGTGAAAGCCCGGAATTTCTGATGGTTACTTCTATGCTGGCCAGTCAAAGCATTTTTGTTCCTTTTGAGTATCAATCTTCTTAAAATTATGGCGAAAACGGAACATCTGAACAGCGAACAGAACATCGAGAGCATTATCAGCGCTCCGCTGGTTGCCCTTTCCAAGGCCAACATGATGATGCTGTCCGGACAGACCACCTTCCTGCTGAAGAACTGTTTCAAATACAAGGACGGGGTCTACGAACCGGAGATGATCACCATGAGTATCCAGGTGGGAGGAGCAGAAGGCAAATCCATGACCTTCCAGATGCCTCTTATCAACCTGCTTTCCATCAACGCCCTGTCCGTAGCCAAGGCCCATATCAACTTTTCCATCGACATCACTTCGTCCGACAGCTATCCGGCCAACGGACAGACCGATATCCTGAGCGAGAAAGCCCTGTATCGCGGCCGTCTGAACGGAACGGACCGGGACGGGAAGACTCCGGTCATGAAAGGACTGGAAGTGTCTGTGGAGACCTCTTCGCAGCCCCTTTCGCGCGGACTGCTTACCGTTATGGAGCTTTACGAGAATTCCGTACCTCTCCGGAAAACGGAAACAGAATCAGAAGAAACAAACCTTTAAAAACTAACAATATGCCTAATGCAATCCCATGTCCTTGCTGCCGGAATATTATCTATTTCGATCTGGCCCTGCTCCTGAAAGGAGAAGCTTTTGAATGTTCCCAATGTCATTCGCGCATTTCGCTGACTCCTCAGAGCCGTCCCATTGTAGCCGAAGCCAGTGCCCGGCTGGAAGAGCTGAAGCAGAAGGCTTCCCGGCAGCTGGATGAAAAGCCGGAAAAACAATAGATGGAAAAAGAACTTTTATCAATGGCCCAGCAGTTTACGGGCCTGCCTATGGAAGATCTGATCGGCGGTCCGCTTAATGCTTCCGCCAAGGCCAATGCCGCCATGGCACTCACACAGACCAAGTTTTTGCTTGAAACCTGTTTCAACCGGGTGGAGCGTGCGCTGACAGATAAGGAAAAAGAGGAGTATAAGAAAAAATACGGAAAAGATGCTGACAGTTCAGTCAGGCATACCAGTTACGCTCCGGTAATGATTGAAATGTCGCTGGAACGAGGTGTGCTGACACCGACTACGGATAAGGATGGCAAGCCGACCACTGAAATCAGGAACTTCACCACTTCGTTCAATCTTCCCCTGCTGACCATCATACCGGTCAACTCTCTGGGAGTAAACAATGTGGACATTTCCTTTGAAATGGAGGTGAAGTCCAGTTTTTCGGAAACGGAATCTGAAAGCAAGGAAACGGAATCCAGGGGCGAAGGCTCGTTCGAAAGCAAGCTGGGGTGGGGGCCTCTGTCGGTTTCCATCAAAGGATCTGCCAGCTATTCTTCACGCGACTCTTCCACCCATGATACACACTATGAGAAGAGCAACTCTGCCAAATATACGGTTAATGTCCATGCCGGACAGCTTCCTGTTCCCAAGGGAGTGAATACCATCATCGAAGCCTTTACGCAGGCTATCCAGCCGATTGAGATGCCGGCAGAAGGGTAATGAAAAATGATAACCAAACAGTTTGTAAACCGTTCTCAACGGAAAACATATGACCCATTGCGTTTGGAAGCTTTATCTTGGGAGGAAGCAGAAGCAGACAGGATGGCATGTGCCATCCTTGCCTGCAACTATTCTAGAATTCATGGGGATACGAGATTTGCACAGGCTTTGATCCAGATGGACTGTGTTGCAGTCTGCTTTGTAGATGATGATATATGGGTTGCTTTAAACAGTATGAAACTGGAGCCTGAAGATATTGATGAAGCCATAGGTACTGATTATTGTGGCCGAAATGTGTATATTGTAAAAAACGGTACCGGGTGTATGCATGCAGAAATGCAACTTATTAAGGAGTTAAGCGAGTCTTCTTTGTTAGATAAAGTTACATATATCGGTGTGTCCAAACCTTGTTGTAAACATTGCAAGGAGGTTTTGGATGGTTGTCAAATAGACTATTTACACTATCATACGGATGCAGTTCTATATTGGGAGGCTCCGTGGTAGGTGTCAGGGTGAATATGTAAATAGTAATCGTTAAATTTGTAGACTCTTTTTTTACGGGTGCCTGCTGACGTCCGTCTAAAAGGGGACACCCTAAAATTGGAAGCTTACGGAACTTAAAAAATCCAAAACTAATTATTAAACAAAACTCAGTCTAGGGCACTGAAAAGTACCTTAATTAAAGGTTTAGCTTTTATTCCTGTCCTTTTGTTTGCTGTCTTAATTTCTTATGTTTGTATGTTTTTAAGGAATTGTATCAAATTCTCTCCGTTTATAAGTACTTTGTTATTCGGAGATTTTAAAAAGAAATAGTCCTCTATGTCATCTACAGCTAATCGTGTAATTAAAAATACAGGTTACCTCTATGCGAAGATGGGTATAACGGTGTTTGTATCGTTATACACTACCCGTCTGATTCTGAATTCCCTTGGAGCCTCTGATTTCGGTATATTCAATATCGTTGGTGGTGCCATTGCCATGCTTGGTTTTCTTAACGCAGCCATGGCCAGTGCAACCCAGCGTTTCATGTCGTATTCCGAAGGGGAAGGCGATAAGGAAAAACAGAAGAGTATCTTCAATGTGAGTCTGATTCTTCATCTGGGTATTTCTCTGGTTGTAGGTATCGTATTATTCATTGCAGGTTACTTCTTCTTTAACGGCATACTGAATATTCCGGCAGACCGTATATTTGCAGCTAAAGTTGTCTATGGCAGTCTGATTGTTAGTACTATGTTTACGGTTATGACTGTCCCTTACGATGCGGCTATGAATGCTCATGAGAATATGAAGTATTATGCAGTTGTGGGTATTTTGGAGTCATTTCTAAAGTTGGCGGTAGCGTTTGCCTGTGTATATACAACCTTTGATAAACTTATTGTTTACGGTTCGCTGATGGCATGCATTCCCTTAATTACATTAACCATTATGCGTATCTACTGTCACAGGCATTATGAAGAATGTATCATTGCTCCCCGTATTTATTGGAAAAAGGATCTGATGAAAGAGATGGGGACTTTTGCGGGATGGAACTTTATTGTCAGTATATCGAATGTATTGACGCAAAATGGTTTGAGTGTTGTGCTGAATAGTTTTTGGGGAACCACATTGAATGCTGCTCAAGGAGTTGGTAATCAGTTGTGCGGTCAGCTTCAGACTTTTTCCAATACCATGCTGAAAGCTGTTAATCCGGTTATAGCCAAGAGTGAAGGTCAGAATAACAGGAATTTGATGTTACAAGTCTCTTTAAAGAGTTGTAAATTTTCTTATTTATTGGTGATATTCTTTTCTATTCCGGCGAGTATCGAGATGCCTTACATTATGAAAGTATGGCTTCATAATGTACCTGAATGGGCTGTCCTATTCTGTCAATTACAGATTCTGAGAACCATTATAGAGCAATTAACGATATCTTTGGGGAATGCTATTGCAGCACATGGACTAATTAAAAGTTATTCCAAGGTGTCAAGTCTGTTGAATATATTACCCTTATTCCTTACCTGGTTGTTTTTTAAGTTAGATTTTGCACCCTATTGGATGTATATCGCCTGGATCAGTTGTTGGAGTATTATAGGAGGTGTTGTCAAACTGTATTATTGCAATAAACTTTGTGGCCTATCCTATAAAGAATTTTTTACAGCAGTTTTTTCCCCTTGTTTGATAATTACAATCTTAACTTCTTTAATCGGAATTATAGTATGTCAACTTATGAATGAAGGTTTATTACGATTGTTGTTAGTCTGTATTGGTACATCGATGACTTTTGTTTTTATGGGATGGAAAGTCGCATTGACAGCGGAGGAAAAGCTTGTTATTATGAAATTGCTAGATAAAATTAAGTTTAAAAAACGATATGAGAAAAATTACTTGTGAAAGAATAAAGCGTAAAATATGGGGTAAGATAGTTAATTTTACCCGTAATACTTCATTTTATCCTTTTATTTATAGATCCTATTGGTATTACCTGTTGTGCCATAAAAAGAATTCCAGTTCTATAAATAATACCTGTTATTATGCTGCACGCCCCAATCCAGGTGCAGGCATCGGACATCAGATGGCTAACTGGATAGCCGGTTTATGGTATTCACGTCAGTTTAATTTGTCTTTTGCTTATCTTCCATTCTCAACTTCACAATGGGATGAATTTCTTGGATTCGGTATAGGAGAAAAGACGGTTAAAGAATTAAAGAAGCAAGGGTATAAAACTCGTAAACTTCCATTGTTTCATGAAAAGAATCCGGAAGAAATGGAACTGAATCGTAGAATTATCAATTCCTATGTTGGGAAAAAAGTCGTTTTCATTGCTGAACAGGATCAGTTTTATCGTGATCAGTATGGTGTGATGGATATTTTGAAACAAAAGTTTTATCAGGCACCAGCCAGAAAAAAGGATCATCTGATTTACTCTTCGGATAATTTCAATATAGCCATACACGTAAGAAGAGGGGATATTATGGCAGATCCCAATAATCCTAATCTAGTGATGCGTTTTCTGAGCAATGATTATTTTGAGAAAGTATTAAAACAGGTAATAGAAAATATACAAACAACTAAGCCTGTCCATATCTATTTCTTTTCTCAGGGTAAACCGGAGGATTATCCTGAATTCGCAGCATACCCCAATCTGCATTGGTGTCTGGATATGAATGCACAAGATTCATTCTTGCATTTTGTTTATGCTGATCTATTAATTACAAGTAAAAGTTCCTTCTCTTATAAACCTGCATTGTTAAATAATGGCATTAAAGTTTGTCCCCGTAATTTCTGGCATGGTTATCCTCCTACAAATGATTGGATTCTTTGTGAGAATGACGGAACATTAATTTGGAAATAAATAAAAATAATGTTTTAATTAATTTAGACCAAATAATTCAAATCTGTTAAGTGCTTTACTTAACTTATGTTATATTCAATTCTGAGGAAACTATTATTCCAGTATCTTTATTTATAGTTTATTCTGTCACTTTCTATCTATTATTTGAGTATTTATTTCCAGAGAAATAAATTTTGGGGAGAACTATTTAGAAAAGGCTATATAAGCCTTTTTATTTTATAAGCATTATATTGTTGTTTAGATCTTATTGCTTTATATTATTATTTGCATAAGTATTGATTATGCGAAGTGATTTTATTTCATCATATATGCATACCTGCATTTTTGCTATTTTTATGCTTATGCTTTTTGATTATTCAAGGATAGATATAAATAGTACGCTTTTCATCACTTATACTGATTCATTTTAATTTGTTTATCTCTGACTATAAAACTCTCGATCATTTTGCATAAATAGAATCTTTGATCTCTAAAAAATATCGGTAAGAATAAATTCATTTTATTTACAAAAAGATAGTATTAACATGATAAAGTTATCATACCTCACATTGCGTATTTTGCATAAATTATATGTAAAAGTTTCGAATTCTAAAAAATGTATGAACTTAGATGACGTTTGTATAGATTATCAGGAAGCTTCTAATATTATTAAAAAATATCTTATTAGCGAACAGCCTTTTATGGTATCCAGATTTGGAGCTGTTGAAATATCTGCATTAACAAACTATTTGGGGATTAAATCTGCTAAACATAGTGTGTTAAAATATATTATGGATAAAGAGCCTCAATGGTGGTGGAATGATGGTGTAAGATATTGCATGAAAAATAATGCAGGCTTTTTCCCAAATACAGATGAGAATTTATGTAAATTTTCAGAGCTTATATTAAATGATCTTCAAGATATAGATATTCTAATTTCTTGGCAACCAGATGAATATAGGTTTATCTCATATATGAAAAAGAATATACCTAGAATACATTATGTTACAATTGACTCTTTTATGTGTGAAGAGCCGTGGACTTATTATTTAAAAGGTAAGAAGGTTCTTGTTGTTCATCCTTTTGCACAAGAAATAGAAGATCAATACCGAAATAATAGAACTAAGCTTTTTAAGAATCCTAAAGTTTTACCTGAATTTAAGTTAATAACCTATCCTTCAGTTCAATCAATAGGAGGAAACTCCTTGTATAAGAGTTGGTTTGATGCTTTAAAGAAAATGGAAAATGATATTTCTACCATTGATTTTGATATTTGTTTATTAGGATGTGGGGCATATGGAATGCCATTAGCGGCTTATATTAAGCGTATGGGCAAAACGGCTATACATATTGGTGGTTCACTCCAGCTATTGTTTGGAATCCGAGGAGCAAGGTGGGAGGATCCTTTATATGGTATAGGCATCCATCATGAACAAGGGGCATATTGTAAGCATTTTAATGAACATTGGATTCGCCCTTACAAACAATCTATGGTAAAAAATAGTAAGCAGGTAGATAATGGTTGCTATTGGTAATATTATTAAAAATAAACATTATGATTAGTATCTTAAAGTTAAAGCGTATGTTGGGTTATTTAAAGCATTATTATTATGATTATGACCCTTCGGAATTTGGACAATATGGCTTAAACGTTGAAATTAATAAGCCATTTGTTTGTAATAACCCAAAGAATGTATATTTAGGAAATAATGTCAGATTGCGTCCTGGTTGTACAATTATTACGCATACTGGTAAATTTATTATTAAAGATCATTCTGCGGCGTCTAATAACCTTATGGTAGTTACGGGGAATCATGGTTGGACAAATGGTATAGGTAAATGGCAAACAGATTTAAATTTATCTCAGGAACTGGATGTTGAAAAAGATATTGTAATAGAAAATGATGTTTGGATTGGAGCTAATGTAACATTGCTTGCTGGTGTAACAATAGGAAGAGGATGTATTATAGCTGCGGGTTGTGTGGTTACTAAATCTACAAAGCCATATACAATATATGGTGGAGTACCAGGACATCCTTTAAAAGCTAAATATACGATTGATGAGATTCTCAAGCATGAAGAATTATTGTATAAAGAAGAAGATAGATACACTCGTGATGAATTAGAAAAAATATTTACTGAGAAATAAGATTATTTTATAAAATTGATATGATAAGTTTTTTATTAGCTGTTCATGAATATTTTTATGGGAATAATGCATTATATTGTTATAAAAAAACTAACAAAATAATGTGGATTATTAGTTATGTAATAAGTTTAATTTGTTGCAAGAGTCTGTATTTATATTTATATATTATTAAATTTCTAAATATATATCCCTCAACAAGAAACTCAGTCGTTAATCAAGATATTGTTGTCTCTTTAACAAGTTTCCCCAAGCGAATAGATGATGTTTGGATGGTAGTTGATTCGATGTGTAGACAAACAATGCAACCAAGTATAATTTGTATCACTTTAAGCGTAAAGGAATTTCCTGAAAAGGAGAAAAATCTTCCTTCTAGATTACTTCAATACAAAAAATATGGTTTAAAGATTCTGTGGATTGAGAATAATTTAAGACCTCATAACAAGTATTGGGCAGCTATGCGAAAATATTCTGATAAATATATTATTACTATTGATGATGATATTTATTACAGACAAGATCTTGTTGCTCATTTATGGGAGTTGTCGCAAAAGTTTAAAGATTGTGTGTGTACTAACAATGCGGCAAGTATATTAAATGAGGATTTAGAATTATTAAGTTATAATTATTGGCAATCTAAAAATGTAATATCTAATTATCCATCTCACAATTATATTGCAAAGGGGTATAATGGAGTTATTTATCCACCTTCAATATTAAAAAATAAGGAAGCATTTAATGAGGAACTTATTGCTCAAACTTGTTTAAGGGCAGATGATCTGTGGTTAAAAGCTAATGAGTTAATTAATAATGTTAAAGTTGTAAAGGGTGATTATTACCCAACAGCAATTGAATTGAGTGGAAGTCAAAAAATTGCTTTAAGAAGGACTAACACGAACCATATTAATAACGAGAATGATAAGCAATGGGCTCATATCGATGCTGAATTGAATATAACCCAATTACTGCAAGATTTAGTGAGATCAGAAAAATAGGGTAAGAATGAAATTACTTATTTCACTTCTGTTAGTCATTATACTATGTATAGTATATAGAAAAAGCCGTGTATCTTATGTAGAAGGTTTTACATTGTATTTTACCATATGTGCATTTTGTTTTCAAGGTAGTTATTTTTATTTGTCTCCTTTAAAATTTCTAAATGTCGGCCTATTGATGTTTACTTTTCTTTATTGGAAGAAAAAAATAGGTAAAAATGAGCAACTACCTATAGATTTAAAACGTCTGTTTTATACTTACTTCTTTTTTCAGATTATTCTTTTAGTTCTTAGTTCTTTTAATGATGGACTAAGTCTTAGTACACAGGTTTATAGCTTTCTTAAGTTTTCATATTTGAAATTCGGTCTGGCCTTTCTAGCATTTTTTGCAATTAAGCAAATAAAAGATATAGAACGATTTAATAGGTATCTGAAAATAATGACTTTCTTCGTATGTATATATGGCATTATTGAATATTTCATACATATAAATGTCTATACAAGTATTATGGGAAAAGCTTTTCCTGAATTACAAGAAGTTTCAGAAGGTTTTCATGATAGTGAACGAGGGATAATTAGTAGTAGAATTTTGGGAACATTTATGCATGCTCTTAATTTAGGGCAAATGCTTATTATTTTTCTTGGGTATTTTACTATTATACGTAAATATATAGGTTTAAAAATTTATTATGTTTTAGCAACCTTTATTTTGATCACAATTACTTTTACTGGTTCAAGATCTTGTGTGCTTCCTGCTTATTTTTTATATGGGGTATGTGCTTTTGTAGATTTCAGATCTCGAATAGGGATCTTTAAAATTCTTCTTTTTATCGGAATACCTATCCTTCTTCTACTTAAAAATATAACTTTTAGCGAGGAATTACAGAGTACAATTAATAGTTTCTTTTTTTTCTGGAGTGAAGATAAGGCTGGTGAGAGTTTAGGGGGATCCTCTGTGGATTTTCGTGAACAACAATGGGAAATGGTTCTTTATATATTAGGTAGAAATTTTTTATTGTTTGGTCGCGGTATTGGATTTATGTCTACCGGAGATTATGCTCAATTTCAGGAGATAATGGCTGGAGCTGAAAGTATTCTTTTCACCTACACAATGGAGCAAGGCTTAGTAGGTTTAGTTGCTTTTTTAATTTTATTGTCATGTCTTGGAATGATCATGGCGAAATACAGTAAAGATACTTATGGGAGGCAAGAAATATTAATATATATTTTTGTTTTATCCTATATGATGTCTCTTATATTTACAGGAGACCGTTCTTCTAGTTACGTATTTTTTACATTGGCTTTGGTTTATATTAAATCTAATATAATTTTTAAAGAAAGTATCCAACATAGATTAAAAATAGATACAGTAAAATGAGAGTTTAAATATATTACTGTTTTAAGTAAGAATATATAGGATATAGAAAATAGTGAGATCGATTTTTTAGAATTAAGTATATATAATTTAGTATGAATAAAATAGCCCCCATCATCCTTTTTGCTTTTAATCGTCCTGATGCATTAAAGAATATCATTCAATCTCTTTTACAAAATGAGGAAGCTAAAGATTCAGATTTGTATATTTTTGTTGATGGACCTCGCCCTAATAAGTTTGGAGAAGAAGAAAAGGTAAAAGATGTACAAGAATTTGTGAAAAGTATAGAAGGATTTAAAAGTTTGTTTTATACTTTCAGTAAGGAAAATAAGGGACTTGGAAATTCTGTTATTACAGGTGTAAATCAGATAATCAATCAGTATGGAAGAGCTATTGTACTGGAAGATGATCTAGTCCTCGCAAAAAATTTTCTGTCCTATATGAATCAAGGTCTCGACCGGTATGAGAAAGAAGTGAAAGTCTTTTCAATTTGTGGATATACCAATAAGGTCAAGATCCCCCATGAATATGAATATGATTCCTATTTCTGCACTCGCAGCAGTTCTTGGGGTTGGGGAACTTGGGCAGACAGATGGAATAGTGTAGATTGGGAGTTAAGAGACTGGAAGCGGTACTCTAAAATGGCAAGGGCATTCAATAAATGGGGTGGATCAGACTGTTTTAAGTTGTTACGTTCTGTAAAAGATGGACAGGGCAATTCTTGGGCTATCCGTTTTTGTTTCTCTCAATTCTTGCAAGACAAACTTTCACTTTTCCCTACAGTCAGTAAGGTGAAAAATGATGGATTTGATGGACAAGGAACCAATTGTAAAAAATGGAGTCGATTTAAATATGAATTTGACTTTAGTAAAGATAAGTTGTTCAACTTCCCATCTTCTATATCGTTAAATATTCAGTTATATAAATCTGCTATGAGATATCATTCAATACTTATTAGACTTTATAGTAGAGTTATGTATTTAATTTATAATATGATATGAAATATAAGGTTTTGTTTATTATGCATATGCCTCCTCCTGTACATGGGGCAGCAATGATGGGAAAGTATATTCACGATAGTAAACTTATCAATGAAACTTTTGAATGTCGTTATATAAACCCTTCAGCTTCTTCAAATATAAAGGAAGTCGGGAAATTGAATATTGGTAAATTTTTTTTTCTTTTTAAAAACTCTTTTAAGATTATAAGAACTGTCATAAAAGAAAAACCGGATTTGTGTTACTATACACCAACAAGTACGGGATGGGGAATTTATCGGGATATGGTGGTTATAACTTTACTTAAAATGTTTGGGAAAAATGTCGTGTTGCATTTTCACAATAAAGGGGTAAAAGACTATAGTCACCGGCATCCTTTATCTACGATTGCGTATAAATTGATGTTTTCTAATGTAAAGGTAATTCAATTGTCTGAACTTCTTTATCAGGATATACAGCAATTTATTTCTAAAGATAAAGTATTTTTTTGTGCGAATGGTATTCCTGAAAGTTTTGGATCTGAATTATCTCTATTTCGTAATAATAGCATTCCCAAATTGTTGTTCTTATCGAATCTTCTTGTGGAAAAAGGAGTATTGGTCTTATTGGATGCTTGTGAAATATTAAGAAAAAAAGGATACCAATTTTTTTGCGATTTTGTAGGAGGAGAAACTGTTGATATAAATAATGAATATTTTCAGAAGGAATGTATTCAAAGAAACATTAAGGAATGTATTTTTTATCATGGAAAAAAATGTGGGAGTGAAAAATATTTGTTTTTTCAACAGACGGATATCTTTATTCTACCCACTTTTAATGAGTGTTTTCCTTTAGTTATACTAGAAGCCATGGAATATAAACTTCCTGTTATTTCAACTAATGAAGGTGGTATTCCCGATGTTATTAAGGATGGAGAAAATGGACTTATCAGCATCAAAAAAGATCCTCAGTCTCTTGCTGATTGTATAGAAAAACTACTTATAAATAAAGATTTACGCTATAGAATGGGAGAGGCTGGTTATCAGAAATTTAAAAAGTATTATACTCTACCTGTCTTTGAAAAGAAATTTACTTCTATTTTAATGCAGTGTATTAATAATTGAAGCTATAAGAAGTAATACGTTTCCTGATCATATATAAATTTATATTCATACTATAGGGTGAATAATTATCCTTCTTTGAGATGAAAAATATCCTTTATTTAGCTTATGCCTGTGAACCGAATGCCGGTTCTGAGTATGGTGTGGGGTGGAATATCCCTATATTGTATGCTGAAAGATACCCTGATTACAATGTATATGTTTTAACCAGAAGTCGGTGTAAAGAAAAAATTCAGCAGGAGCTATGTCGCTTGAATATTCCAAACTTGCATTTTTTGTTTTATGATATACCTCGGTGGCTGTTTTATAACAAAGAGATAGGAAGTAATTGGGGAGAGCAGATTAATTATTTGCTTTGGCAAATACTGGTTCGTAAGTTTATAAAAAAACAGCATAAGAATATTCATTTTGATCTAATTCATCATATTACATTTAACCAATATAGAACTCCATCACCAGGTTTCTTTTTTAATATACCATTTGTTATGGGACCTATTGGTGGAGCAGAAACAATAAATCCTTGTTTTTATCAGGATCTACAAGTAAATACAATAAGAAAAGAACGAATAAGACAGCAAGGAAGAGATTTAAAAATATTTGGATGGTGGTGTAAGCGGAGAAATAATACTAAATATTTTCTGTTTTCTTCAAAAGAAAATCTCAATAGAATTGGAAAATATTGTGACTCCTATCCTATACAACTATTACCAGCGATTGCATTTACACCGAAAGATTTTCCTGATATTTCAGATGGATTAAAACAGGCTTCTACAAATTTCCAGTTGATATATGCAGGAAAAGCTTTAGACTGGAAGGGTATACATATTTTTTTGAAAGCCGTGCGAATTGCTTATATTCAGAATAATGTTACGGATTTCTCTATTAAACTGGTTGGTATTCGTTTTGAAGAAGAACAAAGACAAGTAATGAAGTGGGTAGAAGATCTTGGACTGAGGGATCATGTAGAATTAATACCATTCATACAAAGAAAAGAGTTGTTAAAACTATTAGAGGATTGTAATTTATCTGTATATCCGGCTTTTAGAGATTCTGGTTCGATGTCAGTCTTAGAGGCGTCAGTTCTTGGATGTCCTACTATTTGTTTTAATACAGGAGGACAAGATGCTTTTCCTGATTCTGTCTTATTGAAAGTAGATGTTGCAGATTCCTATGAAAATACTCTTAATGATTTTGCCGGGAAATTGAGATGGGCATATGAGCATATGGATCAAGTATCTATCATCGGGAAAAAAGCTCAAAAATATGTTTATGAGGAATTGACCTGGGAAAAGAAGGTGGAGATATTTCATCAAATATATCAGAATTTAATTTACTGAAGATTTTTATAATACGGATATGTTGAGACTGAAAGACTTGGATATCCTTGAAAGCAGAGTTTCGCTGAATACTCTGCCAGGGGGTAAATTGCTCATCAATACGATCAATGCCCATTCATACAATACGGCACTGAAAGATGTTGCCTTTGCCGAGGCCTTGATAAAAGGAGATGTACTGATTCCCGATGGTGCAAGCATTGTGATGGCATGCCGGTGGTTGAAGGCAAAATCCCAACCCAGGGAGCGTATTGCCGGATGGGATCTCTTTGAATTTGAAATGAACCGGCTGAATCAAACCGGAGGTAAATGTTTCTTTATGGGTAGCAGCGAAAAGGTACTGGCACTCATCAAAGAAAAGGCGAAGGTGGTGTATCCCAATATTCAGATAGAATCTTATTCACCTCCCTACAAGCCGGAGTTCAGTGACGAAGATAACCGGAAGATTATAGAAGCCATCAATCAGTCTAATCCGGATCTGCTCTGGATCGGTATGACGGCTCCCAAACAGGAAAAATGGACGTACCAGCACTGGAAGGATCTGAAGGTGAACTGTCACGTAGGAAATATCGGTGCGGTGTTTGACTTCTTTGCCGGTACGGTGGAGCGTGCTCCGCTCTGGTGGCAGGAGCATAGTCTGGAATGGCTGTACCGCCTGATTAAAGAACCGAAAAGAATGTGGCGGAGATATATCATCGGTAACGCATTATTTTTGATCAATATATTCAAAGAAAAATAACTTCATAGTCATGAAAAACTATACTATCATCGCCAACCGATATGATGCGTGCCTGGATGATGTTCAGAATTATAAAATTATTATAGTCTTACATTTGAGTTATTTAATATTATGCAACATTACGACTACCTCATAGTAGGTGCAGGGCTTTTCGGCTCTGTATTCGCCTACAAAGCTAAGCAGCAGGGTAAAAAATGTTTGGTAATTGACCGTCGCTCACACTTGGGCGGAAACATCTATTGCGAGAAAATAGAAGGAATCAATGTGCACAAATACGGGGCACACATCTTCCATACTTCGAATAAAATGGTGTGGGATTTTGTAAACTCTATTGTAGAGTTCAACCGATATACTAATTCGCCCGTGGCTAATTATAAGGGTAAGCTATATAACTTGCCTTTCAACATGAACACATTCTATCAGATGTGGGGTGTGACGACTCCTGCTGAAGCAACAGCTAAAATTGAGGAGCAAAAGGCGGAAGCTGTTGCACGCATGAAGGAGCAGGGAGTGACTGAACCTCGTAATCTGGAAGAACAGGCTCAGCTGCTTATCGGAAAGGATATTTACGAAGCACTGATTAAGGGTTATACCGAAAAGCAATGGGGGCGAAAATGTACGGAACTACCGGCTTTTATCATCAAACGTCTGCCTGTACGTCTGGTTTTCGACAATAATTATTTTAATGACAAGTATCAGGGAATTCCTGTCGGTGGATATAATGTATTGATTGAACGTCTGTTGGAAGGTGTGGAAACCCGGCTGGACTGTGATTTCTTTGCCAACCGTGAGGAGCTTTCTGCACTGGCTGATAAGATTGTGTTTACGGGGGCTATCGATGAATTTTATGGTTATGAGTTCGGTAAACTGGAATATCGTACCGTAAACTTTGAAACTGAGGTGCTGGATACACCGAACTATCAGGGAAATGCAGTCGTGAATTATACAGAGCGTGAAGTTCCATACACACGTGTCATCGAGCATAAGCATTTCGAAATGTTTGGAGCTGATATCGAAGCTTGTCCGAAAACTGTTATCTCTAAAGAGTACAGTTCGGAATGGACGGAAGGCAGTGAACCGTATTATCCGGTAAATGATGAGAAAAACAATTCTTTATACCTGAAATATAAAGAGCTGGCTGACAAAGAAACTAATGTGATATTCGGTGGTCGTCTCGCTGAATATAAGTATTATGATATGCATCATATAGTAGAAAAAGCTTTAAATTATTTCCTATGAGCGATTTGAAAAACTATACTATCGCCGTAGCCGGAACAGGCTATGTAGGTCTGTCCATCGCTACACTCTTATCCCAGCATCACCAGGTGA